>Ga0156033_160_pt4 | contig 14903 bp, 15 predicted proteins | sample RifCSPlowO2_02_FD_107687 | JGI IMG/M metagenome (GOLD analysis project Ga0156033, IMG submission 107687) | Gammaproteobacteria bacterium RIFCSPLOWO2_02_FULL_38_11 | reverse complement strand
ATAATTTTAAAAAAACTCGTTCTACTGGTATCTGATAATCCTTTTGCCTTGAAAAGGTTAGAAGGCATTTTAAATTTTAATAACGAAGATGCTTTACTGGATTTCTATTTAGAAAGAATTTTGTTTCACAGTTCAGAAACTGAAAAATCTTCAAAAAATATTTCAAATTTCTTTAAACTCGTGACCCTGCCTTTACATCCCACAAACAAATTCAGGAAAATTCAAATCACGCCAGAAAAATGTCAAGAATTGGAAAACCTTGTCTCATCAAACAAACCATCTAAAAAATCGGTTGCTACGCTAATTGATGAATTCAATAAAGGAAACATCACTGAAGAAAATTTATTTACAGAATTACGCAACAGCATAAAAAAGACAAGCTCAGACTATTTAAAAGCAGCCTGTAATGAGCATTGCTCATTACAGTCGCATTGATGGGCTTGATGATAATAATGAAGAAGCACTAGAAGAAGTTGCTTGGGGCCCAGAAAAGAGAAATTCGTTGATCTCTTTTAATAAATCACAATCAACCGGTCTTTGCCCACAACCTTGCATATATTTAATAAGCTGATCTTTCATATCCGCTTCAAATGCAGATAATGTACTCTCTGCTGTTTTCACAACATGGAGTTTCTGCCTTATATCTCCCGTTAAAAGTATTTTCAATAGCGTATCATACTCAGCATCTACATTAATTTTATCTTCAGGCGCTATAGTCTTATTATAATTTTCCGCATGCAATAGACAACCCATCAGTGCTCTTAAATATTCTTCTGATTCTCCAGAAGTGATAACCGAAGTATCTGTTAAAGCCGCTTGCGTAGGCACTAATTCAGAACGATAAAAATTCGCTAATTCAAACTGTGCAGCACTAAACCCTACTTCTTCTGGAGGAATACTTGCATACATTGATAGAAGTTTTAAGGGTAATCCATCGATAGCGTGAACCGATGAGCTTGCACTGAAGCTATCGGTCGCCCAAGCAAAAAGCCTAGAAATAATAGCATTGGCTTTTTCATTTAATTCTCTTAAACCGGGATAATTTTTAGGTAAAAAATTTTGATGATCTAATAATTTTTCTAATTCTTGAATAACTTCATTACCCAATTTTTTAGAATTTTTTTTCTTTAAAAGATTTTCTAAGTTTGAAAAAACCTGAAAAGGCACCTCTTTATTACGATCAAGGTAACTCTTTATTTCTTGCCATACCTTATAACTTATCGCTTCCTTGCCATCAAGACCTAACTCTGTCACAGACATATTTTGCTTAAGCGCCGCGGCTATTGCTCGCGCTCCCACATTGCTTATTTTATTTGAACTAAGAATCAGTCTTTTCAACGAGGTATTTGTCTTAAGCATCTCGGCCATTGCCTGCGCTCCCGCATCACCTATTTCATTGCAACCAAGATCAAGATCTGCCAGAGAAGTATTTTGCTTAAGTGCTGCGGCTAAAGCCTCCGCACCCACATCACCTATTTTATTTAAACGAAGATCCAGTATTTTCAAAGCGATATTTTTCTCAAGCGCCGCAGCCAGAGCCTGTGCGCCCGCATCACTTATTTTTTTATTGTAAGAAAGGCAAAGTGATTTCAACGTGGTATTTGTCGTAAGCGCAACAGCCATTGCCTCCGTCTCCTTGTCCCCGATGAAATTTTCAGAAAGATGCAGTATTTCCAAAGATTCATTGTGACTAAGTGCCGCGGCTATTGCACTTACCCCCTCAAGGCTTATTCTATTGGAAGAAAGATACAGTCTTTTCAAGGAAGTATTTTGCTTGAGCGCCTCTGCCAGAGCACTTGCTTGCTCGTCGCACAGGCAGGCTCGAGAAAATTCAAATATCTCCAATGAACTATTTTGTTTAAGCGCCTCTGCCAAAATCTGTATAGCTACCTTCCCCATCTCTTGGTTATCAGAAAGACGTAATTTTTTCAGAGAGGTATTTTGCGTGAGCGCCGCGGCCATTGCCTTCGCCCCCGCCTCGTTTATTTCACAGCGATAAAGATCTAGTATTTCCAAAGAGGTATTTTGCTTAAGTGCTTCTGCCAGCGCACACATACCTGTTTCCTTCATTGGATTTTCAGAGAGCACCAGCGTTTTCAGTGAGGTATTTTGCTTGAGTGCCGAGGCCATCGCAGATACCGCCACATCAGTTATGTGCGTGTGAGAAAGACTAAGACTTCTCAGTGAGGTATTTTGCTTGAGTACCGAGGCCAGAGCACATCCTCCCACATCGTTTATTTCATTTTGACAAAGCTCGAGTGTTTCCAAAGAAGTGTTTTGTTCAAGTAGCCCTGCCAAAGCACATATCCCATCCTCGCTTATTGAATTATTATAAAGATACAGTTTTTTCAAAGAGGTATTTTTCTTAAGTGCCTCGGCCATTGCCTGTACGCCCGTATTGTTTATTTTATTTCGAAAAAGAAAAAGTGTTTTCAGCGAGGTATTTAGCGCAAATAGTTTTACCAGAGCACATACGCCGCTCTCACTTATTGAATTCTCAGAAAGCTCCAGTGTTTTCAGAACAGTATTCTGCACAAGCGCCTCAGCCACAGAGCATATCCCAACATCGTCTAAGCAATGTTCATCAAAACTAACTTCTGTGATTCTACAATTTTCCCGTTTGAGCGCTTCCACAAAACAAGGGATTTGTTCGCAGTTGTTGATAAATACTTTTGTTTGATTTTGAAATTCATCTGTTTGGGCATTCTTAGGCATAATCATTATCTCAGTTAATAAAAATTTATTTATTTTACACTAAAAAAAAATAATCTCCAAAAAATATAATTATTTTACTTCATATTTCCTTAATAAAACGATGGCATTTTCATCTCGATAAAATTTACATTTATTTGTTTTTTTATTTTTATATTGTAAGATACTCACTCATTTTCAAAATAATGTAAAGACCATGAACCCTGCTGAATTTAAAAAACTGTACCTCTTGGAATTACAAAAAATAGAATCACGTCAGGAAGGTCCCGATGAAACCACCAAACATATTTTAAATTTTATAGAAACCGTAACAGAAAACTATTCTAGTGATGAAATCAAAGAAATCGTAAAAGAGATGCCCGAACTTGCAGAAGGATATATTGCTCGTCTTAAACAACATCTTGTTAGATGTGCTGGTAATGAGGGCTTCATCCATTATACTACGCTAATTCGCTTTACAAGCGCAGCAGAACAAGGAACACTTGCCAAGACACTCGGCTTGAACCTAATGCAGGATCCGATACTGCTCCAAAGAACCTTGACTTCTCACGAAGCTGCAACCAACTTCTACAAAGAATACAATACAACGCATCCCCTACCTCCAACACAATATCCTTCTCAACTTCTTGAAAAAGGACTGTATGACTATTGGAACGAAGAACAGAAAAAACAAGGGAAGATACACATAGCCTTAGATCATATAAATGGAATATCATTAACATCGCCAATAGAACCTCTTCAGTTTATAAAGACTTTTGAAACCAATCAAGCAAAAAACAGATCACAACAAAACCTAAAAAATAAAAGACTTGAGCTTCAGATGACAGACCCAACAGGACCGAATCTAAGAGCTCAGCTCTCGCTATGTCGAAGTCAGCAACAGTATCAACACACACGCCTATATTTCATTGTCAACCATATAATAAATACTAGACGACTCGTCGCACAGCTCAAAGAACTAGAGGAGACTGCCCAAAGAAATCAAAAAGACATAGAAAAATTATTAGAAAAATTACCACAATTACTATCTGAACTAGAAACGAAGAAACAGGAATATCAAGAAAGATCAAAGAAATTACAAGATATAGCTCAACAGATTAAAGAAAAAGAAATGCTTGAATTAGAAGTACTGCGGTTGTGTGAAAAGCAGGAAAAAGAACTTCTGAGAACATTATCTCTTCATCCTAAAATATCTTCAGAAACAACATCAGAAACAGCAAATCTCACACAGGACCCTCGATCTTCTTCCTCTTTCACAACACAATCTCTTCCCCACCAAGCTTCCCACAACACTCAACAAGAAGCCTACCCACAAAAATTCGAAAATAAACTAAAAAACAAAAAACGAATTCAACATCAGAATTAGAGATCTTAAATAGAATAAAGGAATTAGAGAAAACGCAAAGTATGCGAGAATCTTCTATAGCACGCTCACAAAGAAAACAAATACAAGAAAAGCAAAACTCAGAATATAACCTTATGGAACGACATCAGAAACAACACGAAAAAATACTAGAAAATTTGAAGGAAACCTTAATAGAGAAAAAAGAAGAAATACTAAAAAAAACAAAGTACCGTTACACTTCAAATCGAGCTAACATCATAATTCACTTACAACAAGAACCTCCGGCTTTACAGTCAGAAAAATATTTACAATATCTTCAACTCTCACTAACAAAAAAAACAAAAAATCTTGGAAAACTTCAAAAAACGCAAGAAGACCTTAACAAAGAACTCACTCAAGCAAATCAAAATGCAAAACAACCCTCGCAGTCACAGCAAACATTATCAGAAACGCCACAAAAAATAACCACCAATGAAAAACGCCTAGAAATCAAAACACTGGAATTAGAAAAGATAAAACAACTTACTGAAATAGAAAAATTACAAACAAAACTCAAACAAGAAGAAATGCTCGATCTAGAAACAAATCAATTGTCGCTTTTGCCTTTTAGAAACATCTTGACTAGTGGACACCTACAAAAAGAAAAAGAATTACAGGAAAAAATGACAAGGAAAAATAAAAAAATAAATGAAGCTATTTCAAAAATAATTAAATTATTTAACAAATTCGAAACACTCTACAAAGAACAACTAGCCTCCTTACCTTTGACAAAAAAGCGATACTCTATGCCACGGCAATATCTTCAAAGCTCAGATGAACAAACTCAACAGCAAGAGGAAACACCATCGATACATCCTGCCTTATCAAGCATGCCGAGCTCATTTCACCCAAATGAAGAAAACAACGGGGAAATTGACATACCCGTCGACATGGGAGAAATTTCTGAAGAAGAAACTTCTCCTCAAGAAGAAATTTCAGTAAGCAATCGGCAAGCAAAGCTGCCTAGTCCCCCCAAAACACCAGAAGCTAACTCGAAGGAGATTAATGAAATTGAAGAAAAACCACTCTCTGTGTTAGTTGTGGTAGAAGCTGATGGTTCAGATGATGAGAACAGCCTTGTGAATTCACATCAAGAATCCCGAAAAAGATTTCTTAGCGATCCGCCAGAAAAAAACACCCACTATAATCTCCCCAAGGAAGCATTCCGATTACCTATTACTAATTCACGATCAGACATGAATGTGGGTTCATCAAATTTTTTATATTTTCTTCAAAATGCGAATAGTGCTCCACCGAGCTCTTCCCAACAACCTTCTTTCCCAAAAAAATCTCAAACTTAAAACGGAATCAAGTACAACAAAATAAATAAATACGCAATCAGCCAAAAATAAAAATTTAGTAAAATGTCCTTTCCGGTTGTGTCTGGTAGAGATAACTATTCACGATATTTTTCAAATATCTACCACAAAAACTCCCCTCTCCCCTTTTTAAAAAAAGGGGAGAGGGGAGAATAGGGTACAAACCGGGTAGACTGGTAACAGATTAAACCGGGATGATAGGTAACACTTTTTATTATTTTATAAAGAGGATTACCGATGACATGGAAAAACACGAATGCTAAATGTGAAAAGATAAAGTTTATTGGAGATTGGCTAAAAGAGGAATATAGATTTTCTGATTTGTGTAAAAGATATGGAATAAGTCGAAAAACGGGCTATAAGCTAATAAATAGATATGAAGCCGAGGGAGAGAAAGCATTAGAGGAAAAATCGCATACCAGGCATCATCATTCTAATGAGACAGAAGGGAGGAAAATCCAAAGAATTATTGAACTAAAATATCGTTATCCAAAATGGGGGCCCGAAAAGCTACATAATTGGCTAATGAGGAATGAAGCGAAAGCTGGTTGGCCAGCAGTTAGTACAATGGGTGATATTTTAAAAAGAAATGGTTTAGTTAAACAAAGAAAATATAGAAGGCGTGTTCCAGCGCAGGGCGTGCCTTTTCTTGAGTGTGATGCGCCTAATGTTGTTTGGAGTGCAGATTTTAAAGGTCAATTTAGATTAGGAAAAAATGGTGCTTATTGTTATCCATTAACAGTTTCGGACAATTACAGCCGTTTTTTATTAGCATGCGTTGGATTAGAAAGACCTACGTTAGAAGCCACAATAAGATGTTTTAAAAAAATATTTTATGAATATGGTTTGCCCGATGCGATCAAAACAGATAACGGGCAGCCGTTTGCAAGTGTAGGTATGGGGGGTTTAACACGACTGTCAATTTGGTGGATTAAACTAGGAATTATTCCTGAACGAATTGAGGCTGGATGTCCCGAGCAAAATGGACGTCATGAAAGAATGCATCGCACTTTAAAGGAAGCGACGGCTTTGCCGGCAAAAGAAACCTTTAGAAATCAGCAAAAATGCTTTGATTTTTTTAAACAAGAATATAATTATGAAAGATCGCATCAAGCACTAGAGGGTAAAAGACCTAGCGAAATATATAGAAAATCCATACGGTCTTTGCCTAGTAAAGAAAGTGAAATTTATTATCCGGGTTATTTTGAAGTTAGAAAGGTAAGAACAAACGGACAAATAAAGTGGTGTGGGAAAAAATATTTTGTTTCAGAGTTATTAAGAAGCGAACCTATTGGACTGGAAATAATTGATGAAGGTAGAGCCATCCTTTATTTTTCCAACCTAAAATTAGGAATAATTGATGCTAGAGAAAATAAAATTATTAGGCCCTAGCATCCAAAAAGTGTTACCTATCATCCCGGTTTGAAATGTTACCTATCAAGCCGGTTGCACAACGCCTGCGCGCGTAGCGCGTCAGCGAGGCGGGTGAGGGGTTTTGAAAATAAAAAAAGAGAAGAAATGTTTTTATTTTCTCCACCAAACTCTCCCCCAGGCCTTGAGAGAATTTTTTCACGGACGCCGAGCTAGTTGATAAGAACGCGAAAAGATCCTAGGTGAGAAATGTTTTTAGTGGTTTTGATTCGCACTTCCACATCTTGCTCTAGCAAATTAAGAAATTTAATAAGACGTTCAATAGAAAAAACAGAAAGCCTCCCTCGATTAAGCAATGAAATTTTCCCTTGATCAACATCCAGTAACTGAGCCGCTTCTTTTTGTTTTAGTTTCTTACGTTTAATAAGTTGATTAATTTTCATTGCGAGTTGTACTTTGGCAAATTTTTCTTTTGCATCTGTCATACCTAAATCAGCAAAAACATTATCACTCCCAACTTCCCAAGTGATTTTTTCGTTTTTAACAGTTACTCTCTTACTCATTTCACACCTCCTGAAATTTCTTTTGCGACTAATAAACGTTGCTTGATTAAATTAACCTCATGTTTAGGCGTCTTGATTCCTTTGGTAGACTTTTTCTGAAACGCATGAAGGATATAAATATACTCACCCAGTTTAGTCACATAAACAGTCCTAAATGTATCATTATCAAAATCACACCTTATTTCATACACGCCGCTAATACTCTTAAGTGGTTTCGCCGAATCAGGAAATAGCCCTTCCTGAACCAGATGAAGCGCATATCCAATTTCATCCTGCACTTCACTAGGCATCCTCTGTAAATCCTTTCTAGAAGCACCCACCCATATTAATTTTTTAAGTTTATTCATGTTTTTATCCTTTCCATATTTTTACTATAGCGCAAATTCCAAAATATTCTAATTTTAGCATAAATACACCCCCAAGCAATGGGTCAGTAGCCTGCAATGGTCTTTGCTAATTATAGGAAGGAAGCAAGCATTACAATAAAAAAATGGGATATTTTTTATGAATGATCATTTTTTTTCAAAACCGCAATATAATCCGCACTGAAAACAACTTCTTGATTATCAAAATAAAGAAACCGAATTGGCTTCTCAATGCAAAATCTCAAAATGTTCCCAGCCATTCTTTTTATTTTTTTCATTAATCCTCGCTGGAGCAATAACTTTGGTGCGGCAACACGTATCACTTCAAACTCAGCCATCATCGCAAGTTGAAAAAGTTTATGTCTGCCTAATGTAGTCACATGCGTTAAATCCCCATGCTGATTCATACGCCCGAAAGGACTGTCTCCATTGGGAAAACGCGCAATGAAATAAGCAGCCGATTTTAATAAGGATCGAATTTTTAAAAAAAATTCGGGTAGATCTTTTTGTTCAATATGCTCAATAACATTAAAAGCTACTATCAGATCAAACGAATTTTTAAAAATTTCGAAATCAAGATCATTAATGTCAGAAAACACGTCCACACTTTTTCGTTGAGCACGATCTCGTAAAATTGGAATAGCTTCAATCCCTATATAATGAACGCTCTTGCCAAGACACCATCCTAAAAAAGCACCATTGCCAAAACCAATTTCCAAAACACGCGGCGATGAAACCGTAGGATTTAAAAACGGCATGATTTCAAGTTCATAATAACTGTTTTCAATAACTGTATGTTTTCCAAACTCATTTTCATTCCAGTTTTTCCATTCAATATAGCTCATATACCCCTTTAGTTTTTCTCAACAACACATTGACCGCTCCAGCCCCACCTTTTTTCATGGCAGAATAAAAAGCCAAAACCCCTTTAGTTCCACGCAACCACATATTTATTTTATTTTTCAAAATAGGCAGCTCTCCTCCTCTCCCCCCCTTCCCATGCACGATACACACACAACGATGATGCTTGAAAAATGAAGAATCCAAAAAAACCTGGAATGCCTTCCACGCCTCCTCTACCGTCATGCCATGAAAATCAGCCATGGCTTCAATCTCAAAATTACCTTTTTTTAATTTTTTAAAAATTTTATGCTGCACCCCAGGACGACAAAAAGATAAAACTTCTTCAGCATTTACAGACGCTATTTTTTCTAAAAAAGGAGGGGGCTCAAAACAAACTTCTTCTACACTCACAATTTTTTTCACACAAGACTTTTGTTTTTCTATTTCCATCTTTTTATATTTAATCGGCTTTATGCCTTTTACAGCTTGACGAAACAAAGCGATTTCTGATTCAGTAATTTTTTTCAAACTACCTCCCCGGTTCCTCTCCCCATAACACTTTATGCAGTTGAATTTGAATACGAACAGGCAAATGATCTTCAAGAATCCATTCTGCTAAATCACGCGGGGAAAGTTGTTTGTAGCTTGGGGAAAACAATAACGAAGCTTTGCTCTTTAAATCATGACCTAAAATAACATCCTTAGCCCAAACATAGTCTTCACGAGAGCAAATTACAAATTTTATTTCATCTTGCGGTGATAGATATTTAAAATTTTCAAATAAATTACGCTGCACCTCTTTTGAATCCGGCGTTTTTACATCAATTATTTTTTTAACACGCTCATCTACCTCTGACACACTCAAAGCGCCACTGGTTTCAAGTGAAACATGGTAATTTGCATCGCATAGTTTTTTCAATAATTCGATACTTGCTTTTTGTGCCAGCGGCTCTCCCCCTGTCACTGTCACATAGGGCGTTTGATATTTTTTTATTTCAGATAAAACATCGTCTATCGTCCACCAGGCACCGCCTTGAAACGCATAAGCAGTATCACAATAGACACAACGCAAAGGGCAACCCGTCAAACGAATAAATGCCGTGGGCAAACCCACACGCGATGTTTCACCTTGAATGGAATGAAAAATTTCGGTAATACGAAGACGCACACTCAACCCTTACGCTCAAGGGCACCTCTAAAAATTAGAAATTTTGCGTTAAAACGAGGCGCACTCATTTTTTAAAGCGCAGTTTACATAGAAGTAAATGAGCATTTAAAAAATGAGTGCAACAAAGTTATAACGCAAAAGGGCAATTTTTAGAGGTGCCCTTAATGCCCTTGCTGTGTCATTTCCTGCAACCGCTCATCTGCAAGCAAAGCTGCAGTTGTGCCAGGAAATTTTTGCTTAACAGCATTAAATTGTTGTCGGGCTTGAGGCCAATTATTTTGTTGCGAATAAATAAATCCGATTTTTAATAAGGCTTCAGGATATTTCGAACTTTTAGGATTTACTAAAACTTGATTAAATTCCGTTGACGCTTTTGCTAAAGCCCCTTGATTTAAATAAATTTCACCTAGCCAATAATGCGCGTTAGCAATATAAATCCCCTTGCTATACTCTTGTAGATAATTTAAAAAGGCCGATTTTGCACGTTCAAAATCTTTTACTTTAACGGCGTCATAGCCTTTTTGATACGCTTCTACTTCTTTAGAATTCGTTTCCGATGTCACAAGTGTAGACGCAGGGGCAGAAGCAGAACTTGAACTTACCGCGGCTAAACTGTTAGACGCTGTCTGTAACACACTATTTTGTTTGGTTTGATGCAGGCTCTCTTCTAAGCTGCCACGCAACTGAGAGACTTCTTGTCGAAGCTCTTCAAACTCAGTAGTTATTTCTTCTCGTGCACTCATTTGTTTTTCTAAACGACTCAGTCGCTGTTCTAAAGAAAGCGCAGGAAGCGCCGCCGCCGCATGCTTTGGCTGTTCTTCTGCCTCATCACTGTCTTCTTCTTCGTAAGCTTCTTTCACAGGCACGGCTTGTTTTGATGAAGCCGAGGTGTCTTCCATTCGAACACTTTCGTCAATCACAGGCACTTCAGCAGCAATGGAAGAAGAAAAATAAAAACAACTCCCTATTATTAAGATAGCTATCCCTGATTTTTTAGAAAACATCACTTGGCCTCATACACTAAGTTAACACGACGATCCAATTCATAATCTTCTTCCGTATGACCAGGCAATGCTAACTTTTCAGCGCCATAACTTACTGTGCGAATTTGTTCAGACGAAACACCTTCTAGTTTCAATAATGCAAGCACACCCTTCGCACGACGCTCACCTAAAGCAATGTTGTATTCACGACTGCCACGTGGATCGGTATGTCCTTCTAAACGAACACGCGCAGTGGGATGGGAAATAAGATAGTGTGCTTGCACAGCAATCGATTCCTTATCATCGGGATATACATCGCTACGGTCAAAAGCAAAATAGTAGGTTTGATTTTCTACTTTTAATGTGGCGGATTTACGCCCCCCCACATCTGCAAAATCTTCATCTGAACCCACACCCGAAGTTTCAACACCTTGTGTGCCTTCAGAAACAGGCGCGCCACCTTGTTTTGAATCATGCACAGTAGAACAAGCCACGAGCATCGTCGTCATAACAATAACAACCCAAAACAGCATTCGTTTTTTCATGCCTTTACTCCTTTTATTTAGGATAAAAACCCAGACCACGCCGGCGATCGGACTTCGCCTTCACGTGCAGGCAAACGCAACTGCACTCGCCCATCCGTGGAAATAATACCTAACACACCATATTCATTACCAAATAAAACCATACTTCCATTGGGCGCCAAACTCGGTGATTCGTCCCGCCCTGAACGACTTAATAACTGAACGCTACCGGAATTAAGATCAGCAAACGCAATAGTATAGCCTTCCTCTGCCCGATGTAACATTATCATTTTATTTCCTTCCGGCGTTACCGAAGCACGTGCATTATACGGGCCAGAGTAAGTTAAACGCTCAATTCGCCCATCCGTCAAATAAACACGATAAATCTGCGGCCCGCCCGAACGATCAGAGGTAAATACTAGGGATTTTCCGTCCGGAAACCAGGAGGGTTCAGTATCAATACTTGAACCGGTCGTCACTTGCTGTAATGCTTTTGTTTTTAAGTCTAAAATATAAATTTTAGGAAAACCACTTTTTGATAAGACCAAAGCTAATTTACTGTCGTCTGGCGACCAAGCCGGTGCGCCATTAATACCCGGATAAGAACTGACTTTTTCACGCTGCCCGGTTGCCACCTCCGTCACATAAATCGTAGCACGCTTATTTTCAAAGGAAACATAAGCCACTTTACGCCCCCGATGAGACCAAGCAGGCGACATAATAGGCTCAGGTGAAATCAAAATAGGCTGGGGGTTATAACCATCGGCATCCGCTATCTCGAGTTTATAATTTTTATTTTCACCACGTGATTGCACGGTGACATAAGCAATCCTCGTTGAAAAAATGCCACGTTGCCCAATCATTTTTTCATATACCAAATCACTGATACGATGCGCGATACGACGCAAATCTTTGCTGTTGATTTCCCAAGTTTGGGTGAGTGCAATAGGATTTTGATTAGCTCCATTTTCCGTTCCTTTAAAAACATCTAACAAAGAAAATTCAACACGCACACGACCCTGGCCTAATGACTGGACTTTTCCAACCACCAGATTATCAACGCTTGAGTTTTTCCACTGATTAAAGTCCGTATTTTCCTTATTCGTAGGGAATTGTTTCATTAAAGAAACAGGCAAAACGTTGAAACGCCCACTGTTTTGCAAATCCGCACTGACTACTTTTGCGATATTATTTCCATCATCTACACGACTTTGCCCTTCAAAAGGCACCACTGCAATCGGCAATGCACCGACCATGCCTTGAGTTAATTCAAGATTCAATATTGCTTGCACTTGAAAAGGCATCAATAAGAAAATGAACAGGAATTTTCTTTCAAGATTGCTCAGAAACATTATTTTCACCTGGGTTTTTAAATAAATTTGAACGGCAGAAATAATAACGCCTTCCCCTCTATGTCACAAGTTCATTGCTTTTTTTAAAGATACTCTTAAGGTCTTACGACTAAATTAATTACTTTCATTTGATTAAACAAATCAGCTTCTGGCGGCACAGGCAAGGGCGAGGCTTTATAAACTGCAGCACGCGCCGATCGGTCAAAGCCTTCATTGCCACTACTTTTTATCAATTCCACATTTAATACTGTACCGTCTGATTTTAAATTAATTAACAATTGTGCGGATAAGTCCGGCGAATAGCTTTCAGCCAAAATCCAGCGTGAACGAATCGCCTGCAAAATAAGCGCATTATATTTATTAACAACACCTTGGGCTTGCTGCTCTTTAGTCAACGTCAACTGCTTTTCTTCTTTTGCTAATTGCTCCGCCCATAATTTCTCTTCCATTTTTTTTTGAGCTTGTTGTTGTTTCATCATCACCGCTTTTTTCTCTATTTCTTTTTCTTCTTTTTTAATTTTGTTTTTTTCTGTTTTTATTTCATTTTTTGTTGTAACCGGTTTTTCAATTTTCGTTTTTTTATTTTCTATTTTTATCGATTTTTCAAGCACGAGCTTTTTAACTTCAGTTGCAGGCTTTTCAATGACTTTTGAAGGCTTTGGTTTCTCAACCAAAGGAAGCTTTTTCTTTACATCAAGTTTCTCTTCTTGCGACAAAACAATTTCTTTTTTTGTGTTTTCTTGCGGCAACATCGGCTTGGGTAGTTCCACCAAAGAAGCTTTCATGACTGACGATTGCGATACATAATTTACTTTTTTATAAAAATTAAAACTAAAAAATAAAAAATTTAAAACCAGCACGTGAAGCAGTGCAGAATATAAAATTGAAGTTTTATACACCTTGACGTCTTTCATACTGTCGTCAGCAATGGCTCCGTTACCAAACCCACATTATCGATACCTGCTTGCTGTAACAATGCAAACAATTGCACGACATGCCCATAATCTACTTGCTTATCCCCTTTAATAAATACCGCGGGTGCAACACTGTTTTTCTCGGTCTGCAACGCTTTTTGAATATGCCCGACTAGCTGGCTTGCCGTTAGATGTTCTTTAGGATCGACCGCAGCACCATTTAAATAATATTTTCCTGATGCATCTACTGTTACAACCAAGGGTAACTTTTCTTGGGGCGCTAATTTTTCCGCCGTGGTTTTTGGCAAGCTGACTTTCACCCCTTCTGTCAATAAAGGTGCGGTGATCATAAAAATCACTAACAATACCAGCATGACATCCACGTAAGGCACCACGTTGATTTCTGCGATAGGTCTTCGACGCTTTTTGTCATACATTTTCATACCACACCCGTCATTGTGTTTGTTGAAAATAATTGTCGTTGCATTAGCGTCGCAAATTCTTCTTGAAATGTTTCATACTGCAACATCAATCGTTCTACTTGAGATATGAAACGATTATAGGCCACAACCGCAGGAATAGCGGCAAATAAGCCCATTGCCGTTGCAATCAAAGCTTCTGAAATACCCGGTGCCACCATGGCAATACTGGCCTGCTGCACTCCCCCCAAAGCTTGAAATGAGGTCATGATGCCCCACACCGTCCCAAATAAACCAACATAAGGGCTCACTGATCCAATGGTGGCAAGGATAGGTAAATGCAACTCAAGCTGATTAAATATTTTAGCTGTTACAACACGCATAGAACGCAATATCGACTGAAATGCAATTTCAGAATCCAAGTCACCACGTTGTCGTAATCGCAAAAATTCTTGATAACCTGAAGAAAAAACACCGTTAATGCCTTCTTGATCAAGATGTTGTAATTTTAATTGTTGATAAAGCTTAGAGAGTTCAACACCTGACCAAAATTGATTTTCAAAATTTTCAAAAAGTTGCTTTGCTTGCTTGATAAACTGAGAACGCTGAAAAATCAATACCCACGAAACAAATGAGGCAGCAAGCAGTAATAACATGACACATTTCACAACTATGCCTGCATGTAAAACATACGTCATTAATGTCGAGTCCACGTTTCCTCCTAATGTTTGATCAATCGCTTTGGCGCTACACGCCCATCCGACAATATCACACCGATACCTATAAAATTACGATCAGAAGAAATAAGTTTAACATACCCTTGCGTAGGCGCATGGGGAATCAACACCGCTTGGCCTCGCTGAATATAAAAATGGGTCGTTGATGTTAATTGGACAGCAGGATAAGCTGTTAACAAGCTTTCAACAGGCAATAATAAGCTTCTTAAAACCTCTTTATTATCTTCAGATGCAATCAATTTTTCAAAA
>Ga0156033_158_pt1 | contig 15241 bp, 9 predicted proteins | sample RifCSPlowO2_02_FD_107687 | JGI IMG/M metagenome (GOLD analysis project Ga0156033, IMG submission 107687) | Gammaproteobacteria bacterium RIFCSPLOWO2_02_FULL_38_11 | reverse complement strand
TCAGCCCGGTGCTGCGCTTGTTCTTTTTCATGCTGCGCTTGTTCTTTTTGCTGGTCAGCGAGATCAGCCCGGTGCTGCGCTTGGATGAGCTGTTCTTGGGTCGCTTCCTGTTTTTTTGGGGTTGTTTGAGAAGATTGCTGCTGGGTTTTTGGAGTAGTTATCTCGCGGATACTTGCCGTAATGCCCCTATCTGCAAAAAATAATCTTATCCCAAACAAATCATTTTGCGCCCAGATGTTACGGGGTATCTGACGAAAGAGTTTGTTAATTCGAACAATAAAGTCTTTTTGAAGTTGTTCTTGCCCATTTGTCTCTGCTCGATTAAAAAGTAATTCAAATTGAGCCCGTATTAGGCAAAACCAATAGTAGCACCAGATACTGTTTTCTAAGTAACGTGTTTGATGTGGTTTGGTTAAGGCGTTATTGATACGTAACTCATGCGTGTTTGCACCCCAGCGTGAAGTAAATTCAGATGTGTTTAGTCTTTGTTCCAGGGTGGTGAGATATTCCTTAAAGCTCTCTCGCTGCGCAATCAATGCCGTAGATAATTGAGGAAACAAGGGGTTTTTAGTGTTTGCTTGTACTCCTGAAAGTTCGTTAAATTGATCAGTGGATTGCCCGCTTTCTTTGGTTCGGCGATAAAGTATTTCTAACACATGTGGTGAAATGGCATGAAAATATCTTTCTGTTTCTGTTTGTTGTCCTGAATAAGTTAGCAAATAATCTAATGCGGTTTTTTTATATCTATCTAATGCTATAGGATTACACCCTAATGAAATCAGTGTTTCAATGAGATTAGCGTGCGGTTTGTTCAGTGCTATCAAATGGAGTAATGTTCTGTCATCATCGTCTTTAAAATTGGAGATGACAGTTTTGATGTTGGTATCAATTGAGTATAATAAGTGGGTGACTTTAATAGACTTAGTATCAGAAATACCCATAACATTACAAAAAAGCTGGTAGCACTCGGTCCATTGCAGTGTAGTCCGTGATTGCAGGGCCAGTAAATCTAAAGGTGTTTTATTCTGCTGGTTAAGCAAGAGGGGATGAGCTCCGGCGGTTAGCAATAACCTAATAAAATCCTTATGACAACGTGAGCTTGCCAAGTGTAATAAAGTGTTTCCTCTGCTGTCTTGTTTATCCAGATCTAATTCATGGAGTAAGACCATGGCTTGCGCACGTTCAAGAGTGATTTCTTTGAAAAAACCTTGGGTTTTTAATGTATCTAAATGCGGCGTAATCAACTTCAGTGCCTGCTCTGCCTCATCCATTTTTTTTACAACGTCTGCAAAGTTTCGTTCCCTTTCAAAGGACTGAGCCACTTTTGTGCTTAGCAATGTCCATAGTGTTGCTTGATTTTCAAGTGTTTCGTATAGAATCTTAAAAAGAGCATCTTCAAAATTAGCAAGCCTGTTAATATCCATCGTCACTGTGAGTTGCGGTAATAAAACTTGACACTGTTGAGAGAATTTTTTTTCCCACAGAGATCGGTCTTTTTCATTGAAAATATCTAAAGGCGGTTCTCTTCCATAGTTTTTGTTAAACTCAGTAATCAAGATTTGTTTGTTTTCTTCACGGCTAAGTATTTCTATTATTACTCCTGCTTGTGGGTTACCCCCAGATCTCCGAGAGATGCTAGCAAGGTCTGAGCGTTGCTTATCGCGTATTTTTTTGATCAAGTCATAAAAATAAAGTTGAAACTGGACTTCTTCACGTGCTTGTTGCCAGTTTTCAGCTAAGTGTATTAAAAACTGCCGGCTTGCCATGTCTTCAATTAACTGACAGCGATCGGCATAAGGCATGCAGAGCAATTCCATTAATGCTTTCCCGTTATTGGCCTTAACTACTGTAAAAGCCAATGCTTCAACAAAGGAAAAATGTTTGTTGAATGCTGTACAGAGTAAATATTGGTTGTCTGCGCTTGAGCTTTCTCCGGGTTTACTTTTGAGGAAAGCAACTAAGCTTTGGCGAACGGGGAGAGGACAAGACCAAACTTGAAGTGCGCTAACGTTGTTATAGGTAATGGCTTGTTTTACATCAGAGTGAATGATTGCTTCAAGAGCGGGGAATCCTGTATTGATGAGCCTATTTTCATTTTGCGGTGGTGCAACTAATCGTGGTGTTGCGGTGTTATGGTTGAAGGTTGCTAGTAACTGTTTTTGACGCTCGAAGTTCTCTATGTGTTTTTTATATGTTTCATAATGTGTTTCATAAAAATAATCAAATCCGATCGGTTGGTTTGCTTTTTGAGGCGATAACTCTCGAGATAAGAGTTCAATCAACCAGTAGCCATCTTGATGGGGTAGCACGGTTTGTGATTGTTGGCGAAAAGTGAAAGTACATTGAAAAACGTGTTTTTTCATTGCGACATGAATGAGACCCACAAGCAAAGAAAGTGAAACAAAAGAGCGAATGCCGTGACGACTGATTGCCTCTAAAGGAGAGGGTAAGCCGCAGATCTCTTTATTGCCTTCGTGCCCTAAGGGGTTAAGGCAAATTATTTCATCTGGATAGACTTGTCCAGCTTCCTTTTTCTGCTGCTCTTCTTCTTTTTGTTTTTCTGCAAAGAATTCTCTGTGGTGCATCAGCAGAATGCCTACCCAGCGTGGATTTTCGCTAGATTGGCTCAAATTGATAGGAATGAAGCAGGTTTTTCCCGAAGCGAAAGCATTGTGAAAAGTTTCACAAAACTGCCGCATTGCGCTAGTCATTTCGTACTGAATAGCAGAAGATGAAGTCGCTTTTCTCTCAGATGTGTCTTCATCCTCATTCTCGTTTTTGCGAGAATGAAAAGGTTGTTGTGCTGAATAGAGTATAAGGCTACGGACCCCTACATAAAATGTTTTTTCCAGAAGAACATCCATGTGCTCAGCTGAAAGGGGTGAGACAATCGGTTTTATTTTGAGAGAAATGTCTGTCGGGGCAATACCGTTTTTATGATCGCGAGGCATGCTACCTTCCCCCCCATTCCTTAATCTTTTTGGTAATTTTTAGCCTATCATATTAAACATTTTTTTGTCAATTTTTTGCCCGAAATTTGTGTATAAATTATCCATCTAAGCCCTAACTTTATCAGCATAATTATATTTTAATGAAAACTCCCAGCTGGGGTTATAAGAAATATTTTCGAATTCCTTCTTTCCAAGGATATACCGTGATGTGTTTAAATTTCAGTGTATGCGGAACATTAGAAAAACAAACACATTCTGTTTTAGTGCGAAGATCTTTTTCTACTAAATGTAAGTGCTTCAACTGTTGTTCATGTATTTCATTTGCGCTTTTTATTTCAATCATCAGTAAGGGTTTTCCAGGTCTTTCAACCACTAAATCTACTTCCACATCGTTGTGTGTACGCAAATAAGAAAAACGATAATCAGGGTAGAAATAGTCGGCAAGCTTCATGCATTCTAGAATAATAAAATGTTCGAAATGTTTTCCATATTCATATGTTCCTTCTGAAATAGGCAGTAAACTTGCTCTGTTAAGTGCACGTGCAACACCTACATCGAAAAGATAAAATTTTGGTTTTTGAGATAATCGTTTTCTAAATGAATGTCTGAAAGCATGTAGATGGAATCCAAGCAGCGTATCTTCTAGAATAGAAAAATATTCTGAAACAGTTTTGTCATCGACGCCTATGTCACGTGCAATATTAGAAATATTGATAATATGGCCATTAGTTTGCGCGGCAACTTCTAGAAAATACTGAAAAGGCTCTAATTTTCGTATGAAATGTTCTGCCCATATTTCTTCTTTTAAATAAGTATGGCTATAGGCTCTTAAAAAATCAGCTTTATTTTCTGAAGTTTTTAATTTATAAATTCCAGGTAACAAACCAAAATTTAATGCTTCTTTTAAATTAAAATCACTCCCGAGTTCTAAAAAGCTAAACGGAAATAAATTTCTTAAAATGGCGCGGCCAGCGAGTAAATTTGCATTCCCATATTTTAATTTTCGAGCAGAAGAACCTGTTAAGATAAAACATTTCTGTGTTTCTTCTATGAGTGCGTGTACGACGTTCAGTAAATTTGGGATTTTTTGTACTTCATCAATAATAATGTATTGAATTTTTTTAGGAAGACCTAAAACAACTGCCTTAAGCAATTGAGGATCTCTTAAATATTTGCGCTCTTCTTCAAGATCTAAAAGATCGATATAAAGTCGGCTAGAGGCGGAGAAACTTGCTTTAATAAGCGTGCTTTTTCCTGTATTGCGGGCCCCAAAAAGGAAAAAACTCTTTTTTTTGGGTAATTTTAGTAATCTTTTTTTCATGACCATGCTCCGAAAAATCCGGTATTTTCTGGAGTATAGTCTATTTTTTTATGTTTTTCCAAGAGTCAGGTAGTCAGCGCATCTTATTAAAATTTCCTGTGTTTTTTTAAACACGGCGTCGGGTAGGGTGGATTCAAGGCATTCGGGCTGTTTAAATCCACGAGGACATTCTGACATCCAGTCATCTGAAAACCAATTACATCCCCCACAGGCTTGCGGTTTGAGATTAATGTTCCCTGCAATGGCAAAGTACTCAAAATTCGTCGGCCCAAATAAAGTAATGCAAGGGGTTTGTAATGCAGCAGCAATACGCGCTAAACCTGATTCACCATCGATATGCAATTTTGAATTCTTCAGAATAAAAGCCGCTTCTTCTAAAGATGTTTTATTGATAAAAGAATCCGTGATGCCTGGAATAGGCCGACTTGTTTTTGCCCCTAATTGAATGATGCGTAGGTGAGGGAAGCTGTCTTGTAGCAAACGACAGAGGTTTTCCCAATGCGCTAAACTCCATTGTTTTGTGCTGCGATGTGTTTTGTGAACGAAGTCATTATCAAAACCATCGTGTATCGTAATATAAGTGTGAGGTGTTAATGATTGTGATGCAAGATAGCTTTCAGAAGGGTGATCAGGATAAATTTTTAAATGTGTCTTTGAAATCGCTAAATCCAAAAAATACCCCGGCGCAGAAATACGATTGAATCCACGTCTGACCATCTCATAAGCGTAATATCCTTTAAAAAGATAACGTTTTCGTAAATATAGATCGTAATGTTGAAAATTATTTTTTTTGTTTTTAAAAATTTTTTCAATAGAAAGCGATAAAGGATGTAATTTTTTGTTTGTATTCACTTCCACTTCAAGCCAATCTGTGATTGTCAAAATCAAATCGTAATTTTTAGAATTTGTTTTGAGTGTGTCAATATCAAATAGCTTGTTTACAAAAGGGGCCTTTGAAAAAACAAATTGAAGTGCGCGCGTATTATGAAAATATAAGTCTAATTTAGGAAAACTTTTGTTTTCATAAAGGGCCGTTAGAAAAGCAGAGGCATTGACAAGATCCCCAATCCCACCTTGAAATTGCGCTGCAAACAGAACTTCAGAAGAGGTTTGAGATAAAACAGGCCTGGCAACAGAAAAAAATATTTTTTTGATTTTTTTAATGAATTTGTAAAAAAACCATCGAAAAAGATAAATAATGAATTTTATTTTTTTAGAGAATGAAACTTGTAAAAACTCTCTTTCAAGGCGCACCGCGGCACGTAGAAATAAAGAATAATGGTAGGGATCAATAAACCGATATAAATACGTCGTTCTTAAAAAAACGACATCTGGATGTTCAGTTAGCGGTGAATCTTTGTTTTTTTCAGGAGACATAATGCGTTATACTCTGGCGGCTGTTTTTAGCTAGATAGAAGAATCATGGATAATATTACAGACAAAATACGAATTGCAAAAAAACGTTTGTTGCAAATGCACTTTGAAAAGAAAATGGGGCATATTGGCGGGAATCTTTCGGCCTTAGATGCGATGATGACATTGCACCATGAAGTCATGCAAACAGAAGATAAATTTATATTATCAAAAGGTCATTCGGCAGGTGCACTTTATATTACTTTGTGGAGCTTAGGGCGTTTAACGGAAGAAGATTTGAAAACGTTTCATGGCGAGGGGACAAAACTCCCCGGTCATCCCGTGCCAGGATGGTTGTCTGAGATTCCTGTTGCCACGGGGAGCTTAGGCCATGGATTCCCTGTTGCTTTGGGTATTGCCTTGGGTTGGCGCTTGAGTCATAAACCCGGACATATTTATTGTTTGATGTCTGACGGGGAATGGCAAGAAGGTTCAAATTGGGAAGCTCTCATCTTCTTTGCGCATCATCGTTTGCCGAATTTGACAGTGCTCGTCGATTGTAATCGTTTGCAAGGCTTTGGGACGACCCAGGAAGTGGCCTCGATGTCGCAATTACAAGAAAAATTAGCAGCATTTAATTTAAAAATTATTTCTGTGGAGGGGCATGCACCCTCACAAATTAAAAAAGCATTGGACAATACGAAAGGCGGTATTGTGATGTTAAATACGGTAAAAGGCGCAGGTATTTCATTTATGGAAAATCGAATGGAGTGGCATTATTTGCCGATGAATCAAGCGCAATATGATCAAGCTTTGATGGAAGTTGAAAAAATATGAGAAATGAAATTCCTCCCGCTTTAATCGCGCTCTCCAAAGAAATCCCTTTGGTTTTTTTAACGGGTGACTTAGGTTTTATGGCGCTTGAACCCTTAAAAGAAGGATTAGGCAATCGGTTTATTAATGCGGGTGTTGCAGAACAAAACATGATGTCAGTTGCGGCTGGGCTTGCGTATTCAGGGTTGCAATCCTGGGTGTATAGTATCGCGCCTTTTTGTTATGCGCGACCATTTGAACAAATTCGTAATGATATTTGTTTAAATAAATTATCGGTGAAGCTCATCGGTAATGGGGGTGGTTATGCTTACGGTTCTATGGGAGGCACGCACCATGCTTTGGAAGATTACGGCGTGTTATTAACTTTAAATCCGTTCTTAATTTTCGTGCCTGCATTTTCAGAAGATGTATTGCCGATCATTTTCAAGATGGGACGATCTTCGAAGCCTTGTTATCTTCGTTTGGGTAAATCAGAATTGCCTAAAGACATGAGCGCGCCTTCTTATTCTGCGTGGCGTTGTGTGTTGCCCGGTGAAGGATCTGTGATTGTATGTATGGGACCCTTAGTAGGGGAGTTAATGGCAAGCTTGTGTTTCCAGCCTGTTGAAACACGCCCTGAACTTTGGCTTGTGACAGAAATGCCCTTAAGTTGGGAGACTATTCCTGAGGCTTTTTTAAAAAAATTATCAAAATCAAAAAAACTGGGGATTGTGGAAGAGCATGTGGCGCAAGGTGGTTTGGCGCATCATTTAATTTATGTGTTGATAAAAAATAATGTTTCTTTACCCGCTGTATTTCATGCGCACGCAAAAGGTTATCCTTCTCAAACTTATGGTTCACAACAATTTCATCGACGAGAGTGTGGTTTGGATGCGCCTGCTATTTTAGAAGCTTTTTTATGATTGAATTAGAAAATGAAATAAAAAAATTATCGGGGCCTATTTTGATTTTGGGTGCGGGCGGGTTTGTGGGTGCTAACCTCTTTCATATGTTGCATGCGCTGCGCCAAGATGTATTTGCAGTGATGGGACGTTTTCCTGTTTGGCGTTTGGAAAATGTCAGTGGTTATCATATTATTCAATGTGATTTAACCTTAGAACATCATCTAAAAAATGTCTTAGACAAAATTCATCCTGCCACGGTGTTTGATTGCGTTGCTTATGGGGCTTACTCTTTTCAAAAAGACATAGAAAAAATTTACAAAACCAATCTTTTTTTAAAAACAAATTTAATTCTTGAATTAATTAAAAGAAAAATACCTTGCTATATTCATGCGGGAACGTCTTCAGAATATGGTGTTTTTAGTGATAGACCTAAAGAAGAAGTGATGCTCACACCCAATAGTCATTATGCTGTAACCAAGGCGGCCGTATCGAATTTAATTTATTTTGCAGGGAAAGAAGAAGGTTTGTGTTGTGCTAACTTGCGTTTGTATTCTGCTTATGGTCCTTTAGAAGATGCCGCCAGACTCATCCCTAATATCATTAAACAGGGATTAGAAGGCCGCTTGCCTCCCTTTGTAAAACCTGAAACATCGAGGGATTTTATTTATATCGACGATGTATGTTCTGCTTTTGTGAAGGCGGCGACGCATCTTAAAAAGGAAAATTGGGGTGAATCTTTTAATATTGGTAGTGGTGTGAAAACAACGATACGTGATTTGGCATTGACTGCAAAAGATTTGTATCACGTTCAAGAAAATCCTGTATTTGAAAGTATGGCTTCTCGTATTTGGGATACGCAAGACTGGGTTTCCAATCCAACAAAAGCCCATCATCTTTTAGATTGGAAAGCAAAATACTCTTTAAAAGAAGGCTTATTAAAAACAACGGAATGGTTCAAAACATTAAAAAATAAACAATCTTATTTTGAATTTTCAGAACAAAGTAATTTAAATCGAAAATTAAAGAACAGTATTTCTGCGATCGTGGCGTGTTATAAAGATGCGTTGGCGATGCCTATCATGGTGGAGCGTTTGGTCGCTGTTTTTGAAAAATGCAAAATAGAATATGAAATTATTTTAGTAAATGATGGTAGCCCAGATAATAGCGAAGAAGTTATTAAAAATTTATCGAGTCAAAATGCCCATATCATGGGTATCACACACGCACGTAATTTTGGATCGCAGCAGGCTTTTCGTAGTGGTATGGAAATCGCAAACTTCGAGGCTTGTGTGTTATTAGATGGTGATTTACAAGACCCGCCTGAGCTTATCGAACAATTCATTGAAAAATGGCGAGTGGGTTTTGATGTGGTTTATGGTGTGAGAACAAAACGAGAAGCGTCCTGGTTTATGCAATGGGCTTATAAATTTTTTTATCGTGTTTTTAGTTGGGCTTCTTCTATTCCCATTCCGCGTGATGCGGGGGATTTCTCATTGATGGATAAACGTGTTGTGGCCTGGATATTGGCGTGTCGTGAACGTGATTTATTTTTGCGAGGCTTGCGTGCTTACGTGGGTTTTAAGCAGATCGGTGCGCCGTATATCAGACCAGAGCGTATGTTTGGGAAAACAACCAACAGTTTATTTAAAAATTTTGATTGGGCAAAGAAAGGAATTTTTTCATTTAGTAAAAAACCCTTAAATATTTTAACGGGAGTGGGGATTAGCTTGGTTTGTTTTACCGTTTTGTTGGCGATTTATCAAATCATTTCACGTCTTTTATTTCCAGGCAGTGCGCCGCACGGCGTAACAACGCTGATGTTACTCATTATGTTTTTTGGATCTTTTACTATTTTATCAATCAGTATTATCGGCGAATATATTTCAAAAATTTTTGAAGAAGTGAAAGCGCGCCCGAATTTTATTCGCAAACATTTTATTAAAGAGGGGCAGATTCAGCCACTTGAATTAAATGAGTTAAAATAATTTTTGCAGTTTCTTCCCAGTTAAATTTCTTTGATTGTTCCAGTCCTTTTTTAATTAAATCAGTGCGAAGATTTTCTTCGACGAGTAAGCGTTGCAAACCCTGAGTGATTTCATTGACATCATAGGGATTAATCAAGAGAGCGGCATTTTCTGCAATTTCAGCGGTGGCACCTTGACGGCTTGTTAGCACAGGAATGCCTGCTTGCATGGCTTCAACGACGGGTGAGCCAAAACCTTCGTATAAAGAAGGCATAGCCAACACATGGGCTTTTCTTAAAAGGGTAGAGCGAAGTATTTCATCAACATGACCCAAATTAAAAATAGCATCAGACATTTCTAAATTTTCTTTTCCCCAGCCTTTTCCGCCTATCAATACAAGTGTAAATTCTGTTTTTAAAATTTCAGGTAGTGCACGATAAGCGACAAGTAGTCGGGATAAGTTTTTTCGAGGTTCTTGTGTGCCGATAAATAAAATATATTTTTTGTTAATGCCGTAGTGTTCAAGCGAAGAAGAAACATCATTGCAAAGTGCGCGAATCCCGGGATAGGCCACTGCTATTTTTTCATGAGGAATAGCTAACAAACGATGTAAATCTCTCGCGGTAGTATGAGAAACAGTTATAATTTTTTTTGCCCGTTTGACAGAGGGAGGTAACAAAAAAGATTCTAGAAAATAACTTCCTTTGGTGACTGTATCAGGAAAAAGTTTATAAACGAGATCGTGCACGGTGACGATCATTGGCAAGTTTTTATTTCCCAACAAAGGCAAACGATTGCGTGGCGACCAAAAAGCATCGAGTTTATCTTGATGGATTTTTAAAGGTAAAATCGATTGTGACCACAGCACAGGTTTCATATAATTTTTTGTTTTTCCTGTGATAATATAGCGTGCATTTTCAAATTCAGGTAAGACTTGTAATAAAGGTTTGTGTGAATAGAGCGTCCAGCGATGTCCCAGCTGCGGTAATATTTTTAATAATTCATGTGTGTATTGCACCACGCCCGTGAGGGGGTAGCAAAGAGGGTGTGCATCAACGCCAAAATGGTAATTTTTCATAAAAACTTAAATTATAGGAAGATAGATGATTATTAGTCGCACTCCCTTTCGTATTTCATTTCTAGGTGGAGGAACGGATTATCCGCAATGGTCGGATGAGCACGGGGGTGCTGTCTTGGCTGCAACGATCAACCGTTATTGTTATATCAGTTGTCGCCGATTGCCGCCTTTCTTCGATCACAAGTATCGGATTATCTATTCCAAGGTGGAGAATACAAAATCGATCGATGAGATTCAACATCCTTCAGTGAGGGCCACTTTAAATTATTTTTCTTGTCATGAAGGTTTGGAAATTCATCACGATGCGGATTTGCCTGCGCGTTCGGGTTTGGGTTCCAGTTCTGCGTTTACGGTGGGTTTGGTGAATGCCATCAATGCGATGCAAGGTAAGGATAGTCATGCTGAGGCTTTAGCAAAGCTTGCGATACATATTGAGCAGGATATTATAAAAGAAGCAGTGGGTTCACAAGACCAAGTGTTGGCGGCGCACGGGGGTTTTAATCAGATTGAGTTTTTAAAAAATAGAAATTTTAAGATTTCACCGATGATTTTAAAAAAAGACCGTTCTGATTTATTTCAAAGACATTTAATGTTATTTTTTACGGGGTTTTCTCGTTTTGCTCCCGAAATTGCAAAATCTAAAATTGAAAATTTTTCTCATAAAAAAGAAGAATTGACTGCGTTATATCATATGGTAGATGAAGGAATTTCAATTTTAAAAAATGAGAGCATTGATTTATTAGAGTTTGGGTCTTTGTTAAATCGTGCTTGGCGATACAAACGCAGTTTGTCAGTGAAAGTATCCACGCCTGAAATTGATTTAATTTATGAAAAAGCGATAAAAGAAGGTGCGGTGGGAGGGAAATTATTGGGAGCTGGGGGTGGGGGATTTATATTATTTTTTGTGGCGCCTGAAAAACAAGAAGCTGTACGTGAAGCATTCTCTCATTTGATACATGTCCCTTTTCAATTTGAAAATCAAGGCAGTCGGATTGTATTATATCAGCCAAATGGCTTATCAGAGATTTGAAAGGATATATTGATGATCGTGATTAAAACGAAGGAAGAAATTGAAAAAATGCGGGAAGCGGGCCGGCTCACGGCAGAAGTATTGCAAGCGGTGACAGAAGTTATCAAACCAGGCATTACGACGGCGGATGTCGATGCATTTTGTGAAGACTATATTGTTAATACATTAAAGGCGATCCCCGGCAGCAAAGGGCAGTATGGTTATCCTTTCACGGTGAATACGTCTTTAAATTATGTCGTGTGTCACGGCATGCCTTCGCCCAAACAAACTTTAAAAAAAGGCGATATCGTGAATGTGGATGTCACCGTGATAAAAGATGGTTTTTATGGTGACAGTAGCAAAATGTTTGGTATAGGAACGATTGCGCCGTTCGCAGAAAGATTAATTCGAATAACGCAAGAATGTTTATATCGTGCGATTCGTATCATTAAACCTGGGATTACTTTGGGAGATATTGGTTTTACGATACAAAATCATGCTGAAAAAAATAATTATTCCGTGGTGCGTGAATATTGTGGGCATGGAATTGGGAAAAAAATGCATGAAGATCCGCAGGTTTTGCATTATGGCAAGCCTGGAGCAGGAGTGAAGTTGCAAGAAGGGATGACGTTTACCATTGAGCCCATGATTAATTTAGGCAAAAAAGAAGTGAAACTTTTGGCTGATGGATGGACAGTTATTACGAAGGACCGTACACTATCTGCCCAGTGGGAACATACGGTACTGGTGACGCAGACGGGCGTGGAGGTTCTTACTTTAAGGAAAGATGAGGCTTTATTTTAAAATCGATCAACTTTTTTTAGTTAATTCGATGTTTTTATTTTTCTAACTCAGGAGTTATTTATGTCGTTATCTGATGATGCTAGAGAAGGTTTGACGTCAATAAAAGATGCTGCAAAAGAGGTGCGAGACCGTATTTGGAATGTTATTCGTTGGCATTTTGCTTATGCAGGAAAATATACGGTTTCTTATGATGAACCTAAAGGAATTGAGGACAGACCATTGGGGCTTCATATCGCTCTTTTTTTTCTAGGTGTTCTGCCTGTAACATGGCTCATTTCGCTTCTTGTTGCCCCTTTACTTAAACACACTCTTCGAGGAATTTTAACGAGCTTTCCTCAAGCATGGAATAAAGTCGCTTGGCTAGCTAACGATAAGCACGATATTGCAGAGACTGATCTTTTAAAAGTTCAGGACACTGATGATGAAGCACTTACGAAAAAAAGAAAAATTTGTCAGAACATTTATGGCTTACTGGGTATGTTTATCGGTGGCAGCATTGGATTATTTTGTTCACTTCCAGTTTTGACTTTTAGAGTGCTTTACAATTCGTTTATTAGTTTTGCACGCACTGTTGCTTCGATATGGCGTCTCATGTTTCCAACGGAATTTGTATATTATCATATGGTAACTCTTTGGTATGAGAAGGAAGAAGCAAATTTGCGGAGTCGTCATGTCTGGAGTGATCGTTCGGCCGCTTATGAGACAGATGGGCATGCTTCTTTATGCGAACTATCAGAGAAAAAAGTGTTTCGGAATGTTTTGAAACGTCATTTTTTTGAAAAATGGGAGCTTCCAGCAGAGGCAACGCCGGAGCAGATAAAGAAAAATAAAAATTTAAGGATTACCCGTTCACTTCTGGGTTTGCCTGGAGTGGGTTTAGGTATTGTCGTGGGTGCGATTTTAGGCTTACCTGTTATTCTGTACCGAGTAATTTGGAATACTTTTGAAAATATTGTACGTAGTTTCCGGGATATGCATAATCTTGTTATGCCGTCAGGCCTTTCTGTAGATGCGGCAAGAGAGGCTAGTTTATTTTCCCCCGCATTCGATTTTGTTCAAGGAGCTGAAATAGGTCGCTATCTGGTGGAACATCCGGCCTCACGGCTAGCATCAGAGAAAGGAATAACCCTTCCCCAATTGGGTATGATATTAAATACAAAAAATGAGGCTCTACAAACGCTTTTTGATAGTAAGGACTTTAAAAAATTACATCCTTTAAATATTGTCCCATTAGCACCACTTGTCCCATCAACGGTAGATTGGCTCGGAGATCTAACACTTCAGGGTGAATTAGAAGAATTAAAGGCACAAATACATCGTCGTAAAATTTTTTCACGTTTTTTGGGGTTGCCGGGCATTATTCTGGGGGCGGCACTTGAGCTTATAGTGGGTGGAGAGATCAGCCTTTTATGGCGAATATTATGGAATACAATCGTAACTGCGATCCGAACTGCGCTTACATTAATTCAAGATGCTTTCTCTTCTCCTTTTGAGGAACTTGCTTTAGTTACAGATTTAAAAGCATCCTCTGAACCTGCTTTAGTTACAGATTCAAAAGCATCGTTTGAACCTGAGAAGGATCGGGATGGTTTTTGGGGTCTTAGAGGAGAGGATGATCTTACCTGGGGTCATAGAACTGCCAAAGAAAAACAATTTGCGCGCTTTGGTTTGGGTCTTCCGGGTTTGCTGATTGGTGGTATCCTCGCTTTTCCTATCACATTTATCGTGAATTCGGCCAAAAATTTTTGGTATATGCTCGCTGGATTTTTAAACGCGACGCGAGAGAATAAAAACTTTGAAACGATAATGTCTGAATCATTTAAAAAACGGTCGTTATTTTCAAAATTAGTAGGAACGCCAGGTTTGCTGCTGGGTGCAATCATCGGGGCAGCTATTTATAGCTTGAAGGTTTTTACTTACGAGGTGCTTCCTATTTTACTTTCTGTTCTCCTTTCTCCCCTCACGCTTTTTGTTAAAATTATAAGAAAAACTGTTTTTGGCGCCCCCCGTTTTCTTGAAAATGAGACTGATGACAATTTTGGGCGACTGAAACAATTAACGGCGTCTTTGAGTAGCGGAGGAAATTTCAAAGCGGAAGAGGTGAATAGCGGAACAACATTACATCTTGTAGATAAAGAAAAAGTGACAGGTAGGAAGTACGAATCCTGGGGAGATCGAATATTAGGGTTTATTAGAAAAACTTTATTGGTAAATATAAGGAGGCCTGCAGAGCAAGTTATCAGAGCTTATAAGGCTGCAATGAGAGGAAGGTTTTCTACGGGGCAAAGAAAAGAAAAATCGCTCCTAGTGCTGCAATCTGTAGTACAAGAGGAGGTTCCAGTTTCCTTTGCCACTGTGGCGTCAGTAAAAGAAGGAACTGAGCCAAACACAGAAAGTGTATTGTCAGCATCACAACCAGAGGATAGCACCCCGTCTACTTATAATAGAGCTTGGCAGATCTTGCAAAAGGAGCATGGATCAATCAACGAAGACAAGGAAAAGCAAGAGGAATATCGTTATTTGCTTAAATTGGTTGATGAGTATGTTTCTGAAGGAAAAGAACCTGAAGCTTTTGAGACAAATTATGGAAAGCAGACAAAGCCTGGGTTTTCAGATTTTTTCCGTGGTAAAAGAGATGATGCTGATAATAGAAGAGAAGCAGCATCAAGCAGCGCGGTGTCGAAGACAGCTGCTGGTGGTGGATAAGCATTTTAGGTAATGCAGAGCGCTACGCTCCATTACAGGCTAGGTGTTGAGAGATATAGTCTGCAAAAGGCAAAGCGCAAGTGAAAGCAGGGGAGACGGCATTTAAAATATGAAAAGAATGTTCGTCACCTTCTAGCACAAAATCCATTTCTAATTTTTTATTTTGGGTATCAAAAAGCTGGGCACGGATGCCGGGCTTTCCCCAGGTTTTGAAGTCTTGAAATGGCAGTGATTCAATTAAAGCATCCGCTTGTTTTAATAAAACCTGCTTGTTATATTTTTTTAATTCTGCTACCGCTAATTTTCGAAAATTAAAATCAGAACGTAGAAATAAACT
>Ga0156033_162_pt2 | contig 15834 bp, 13 predicted proteins | sample RifCSPlowO2_02_FD_107687 | JGI IMG/M metagenome (GOLD analysis project Ga0156033, IMG submission 107687) | Gammaproteobacteria bacterium RIFCSPLOWO2_02_FULL_38_11 | reverse complement strand
AACAAGACGGAAATTACTGCTCTCTGGATATCATCCTTTCTGTGTCTAACCGTACTCATCTTGCCCGCGTTCTGCGCCGCTTACGCACGGTAAAATCAGTTTCAAGACTTGCAAGGCAGTAACATTTTTATTTAGAGTTATTATCCCGTCGAAGAAAAGGAAACAAATCAGAAGCTATCATGCCTCGCTCACCACCCACCTTTGCCGCACTATCACCTGCTTTTGCATGCAGAACTACACCCAGTTGTGCAGCCAACACAGGCGCCAAGCCTTGCGCAAGCAAACCTCCAATCACACCCGACAATACATCTCCCATCCCTGCTGTTGCCATACCGGGGTTGCCCTGCGCACAATAAGAAAGATCTTTGTTTGCAATTAAACTGGGGTAACCTTTCAATACAGCAACACCGCCGTAACGCGCTTGCAAGGCTAGCGTCGCTTTTTCTCTTTCTGCATTAATTTCAAGAACATTTAAACCTAAAAGCGCTGCCGCTTCACCGGCATGCGGTGTCAACACCCAGTTGTCACGCACATGTTTAGTTTTCGCTAATAATCGCAATGCATCTGCATCAATAACCAATGGTAAAGTATTTTTTAACACAGCTTGAAATAACATTTTTGCCCATTTATCTTGGCCCAAACCCGGACCCAATACAATCACCGAAGCACGCCGCAAAGCATGATTTAATTGCTCAACACGCTCAATTCCTTCGGCTTGTATTTCAGGACACACTAAAGAAGGGAGAACAGCATGGTCAGGATGCGTTAACACTTTCACAATCCCCGCTCCCACACGATAAGCCGCTTGCGCTGCTAAAATGGGTGCACCAACCATACTTTTATTTCCACCGATTACAACAACATAACCAAAATCGCCTTTATGTGCTTGCTTATTTCGAGGCGGAAAATATTTTATTAATTTTGAAAAGTTTAATAACTTATGCTGTATTTTCAAAGAAAAATTTCTCCATTTCTTTTGCCAAAAGTACATGCGCGCTGGAATCAAGCATATTCAAACGGTATTCATTGATGATCATGGTTTGTCGTTGCTGCCACAACTGCCATGCTTCTTTTGAAATATGTAAATAAATTTTTTCACCTAAAACACCTGGAAAGGGAGGACGCGCTAGTCCTTCCGCTTCTTTTTTTAATTTTTCACAAACAATCATTCTCATCATTTCACCCAACTTAAAATTTTACATATCGGTTTTGGCAAGCCGATACTGACAGGTCGTAAAGGATTGTACCAAATAAAATTTTCATCCTCCATGACACACATTTTGTTTCTTATCACATGAAACTGAATAGGAAAAATATCTAGATGAAAATGGGTGAATGTATGACGAAAACTCGTCAATTTTTTCTTTTTTTTAAAAACACAATTAAATTTCTGAAAACATATGTCAGAAAAATCAGAAACCTGAAACTCAGGCAAACTCCACAAACCACCCCAAATACCTAAAGCAGGACGTTTTTGTAATAAGATATGTTTATCTTCATCAACTAAAACTAACAACTTAACTTCACGTACAGGCATTTTTTTTGTGGGTTTCGCTCCAGGATAACGCGTAGGCTCACCTGATTGATATCCAACACAATTTTCTTTTAAAGGACAACAGCCACATTGTGGATCTGAACGAACACACAGTGTCGCACCTAAATCCATCATCGCCTGCGTATATTCTCGCATTTTAATTTTTGGCAAATGCGAATAAGCCAAAGGCCACAAGATGCTTTCTGTTTTTTTACCCGGCGCACCACTCACACCATGAAAGCGCGCCAATACACGTTTTACGTTCCCATCCAAAATCGCTTCAGGCTGATTAAACGCAAGCGCACAAATCGCAGCAGCCGTTGAACGACCCACACCAGGCAAGGTTTCTAATTTTGATCTTGTTGTTGGGAACACACTTTTATATTTTTCTACAATTATTTTTGCTGTTTTATGCAGATTACGTGCTCGCGCATAATATCCAAGCCCCGTCCACAAATGCAAAACATGATCCAAGGGCGCTTGACTTAAAGCGTCAATGCTTGGAAATTTTTCCATAAAACGCTGAAAATAAGGAATAACAGTTGCAACTTGTGTTTGCTGCAACATAATTTCGGAAATATAAACACGATAAGCAGAAATAGGATGCTGCCAAGGCAAATTCTTTCGACCATGATGTTCAAACCAAGCCAAAACAGCATCCGAAAATAAAAATTTTTTCATTTTCAATGAAAAAGATTACCTAGCGCATCTTTGATCACATCGCTAGACTCTTTTCCTAGATTTTTTTCCAGTACTTGCCCCACCCTACCATTTAATTGTTTTTGCACTTGCTCATTGATTTGTGTTACCGCTATTTTTTTAATATCTGGATAAATTAAAACGCTATCAAAAGGCCCCGATATGACCAGTGGCAAAGGACGGGCAGACGAACCGTTCAATGTTACTGACAATTGAAAATCAATTTTTTGATTGACAAGATCCACTGTACCACCCCCTTTACCTTGCAAATGAGGCCCTTGCAATAAGAAATCTTGATTATTCGCAATACCCTGCGAAAGTTCAAAACTTCCTGAAAAAGTGCCAAATTCAGTTTGATGCGTATTAAGTTCAGACGTCGTTGTTTGATTTAAAATTAAAGATTTTCCTAGAGCAACATAGTAAGGCAAGTCAATGCCTTGCAATACACCCTTTTGAAATACAAACAACACATTCCCATTTAAATTCTTTAATAAAGCTAATTTTGATTTTCCTTGTGTTGTAAGATTTTCTGTAACATCCGCCTTACCACTGATTTGAACTCGCGTCACGGGTTTTAAGCTCGCCATTAAAGTCTGCGCATCAATACCCAAAAAAGTCCCTTTCAAGTTGAAAGTCGGTGTCAAGGAATTAAATTGCAAGCGCCCAATATAATTACCTTGAGCAAATTTCATTTTTAAAGGATTTATCATGTATATGCCTTGTCTTGCCGATAAGTTGATACTCAATCCATTAATAGGCATTTTTTGTATTTGAATCGCATCAACATTCAAACTTCCAAATCCACTGAGTTGCTGTAAAATTGTGGGGATTTTAATTTCATTATCGGATAAATTTTTATTGGATGAAGTAGCAGCTTGCGAAACGTTTCCTGTTGCAGCGGCTGATTTTAAGACATAACGATTCATATCAACTTGATCAAGATTCAAATCAAATTGAAATGTTTTATTTTTTAAATCTGTGATACCAACACTTCCTAGCACCGTACTATCATCTAATTTTACTTTCATATCATTCATCATTAACACATTGGGTGTTACATGAAATTGAAATTCTGCAGAGAATCGATTCAATGCATTTGAGTTTTGAAAGACAGGAACAGTTTGTTTAAATACCTGAAGTAGTCGTTTTGGATCCACAGGCAACAGTATCAAGCTTCCTGATATTGAAGGACTATTGATATCTTGGAAACTCCCTTCAAGGAAACCTTTCACCATGGCCGCATCAAATTGTCCTTGCAAATCCTGTATCCAGAAATATTTCTTTTCTATATCAACAATAATTTCCCCTTGTTCACTCAATACAGCAGGCAACATCCCTGGCATTTGAATTTTACTTTTCGATGAAAAATGATCGAGTTGGATTTTTGATCCATCAGAAGCAAACAATACATTGCTTGAAAGATCAAACTGGACATTTTTATCTTTATCCAACTCAACCACACCTGATGAAATAAATTTAAAAGGAATATTTGCCTTAACTCCAGAAGTATTCACATGTAATTTCTTTAAATCAATTTTTTTGTTTTTTATTTTATCTTCATAAGAAACATTCACATTGTTTAATACAAACGAACCTATATTTAAATTCAATAAGGCTTCTTTTGAATCTGATGATATCTCTTGTTCTCTGTTTTTATTAAGGCTCGGTTTTTCATTGGACATACTCAAATTCCAACTATTTTGTCCTTTATTATTTACAAACAGAAAAACGCTTAAACCATCCACAGCCAGATAATTAACTTCGATTTTCTTTCTGATTAGCTTAAAAGGATCCAAACCCAAATCAAGCTTTGATACTTCTAAAAAGAAGGGGTGGCTACCTTGAAAGTTCGCTGGATTTCCTAATTTAACATCATGAATACTGATTTTAATTCTTGGAAACAAAGACCAAGATAAATTACCACCGATAACCACGTCACGATGTATTTTTTGAGAAACTGTTTTACTGACTTTTTCTTTGATAAACTCAGGACTTATAAATTTATTTAAAAAAATATAAGAACCCAAAAACAAAACAAGCATCACCACTGCAATTTTCAGTATTAGTTTCATATTTCTATCCATTTATGTAATAAAGTTTTTTCTAAAAAAAATCTAAAATTTGTTTTCTGTAATTTCACTTTTAAAAGTAGCCTGTAACGAAGCGCAGCGTAGTTACAGACTATTTGTTATTGTTTTTTTTCGCGCTTTCAGCGCTAAATTATGTTTATATTTGTTTACCCAGTCTTGCGGCAAGCAAGCTTGCCTTAGACTGGGCTTGACTTCGTTGCCAGGCCTTCGGCCTGATGAAATTTTTCTATTTCTCCTTGAGAAAAAAGAACATTCATCAGGTCGAAGACCTGACAGCGTGGAACACGCCTAGCCCAGGGTGAGTTGTGCGAAGCACAACGTAACCCTGGGTATCGAATTCTCCACAAAACCCAAGCCCTGTAAGCGCGTAACTCTAAAAAAATTTTAAATTAAGTCTTGATTCCAACACAGTAATCTACTTATAGGTAATTTCTCTTGAAAAATAATCTTGGCTAACTTTTTCTTTTACTAACGACAAGGTATTTTCTGCTAAGACATTGGCCCTGATCGTTCCTTTTTTTAAAATTTCCAAAACACTGTCTTTGTCATTTTTATATTGTTTTCGACGCTCCTGCATCGGTTGAAGCAGTGAGATAATGGCTTCTGCCAATTTTTTCTTGCATTCTACATCGCCTATTTTTCCGTGCTGATATTTTTCTTTTGCTTCTTGTATCCATGCCAGATCTGGATTAAAAGCATCATGAAAAATCCAGAGCGGGTTATTGTCAATTTTTCCCGGGTCAGTGGCACGAACACGTTGCGGATCTGTATAAATGCTCATGACCTTCTGATAAACAGTATCATTATCATCACTTAGATAAATCGCATTATTCAATGATTTACTCATTTTACATAATTGGCCTTGAGCGTTTGGCCCTCCCAACCCTACCAAACGTTTTACTTTCCCGAGTTTACTTTTAACGACAGGGAACAAACCACCCGCCTGGGTCATCGCTTCATCAGAGACATGAGGATCCACATTGCAATAAAGAATATTAAAACGACGGGCCACTTCCGTTGCTAATTCCAAATGAGGCAATTGATCTTCACCGACAGGCACCACGTCAGGACGAAACGCAAGAATATCGGCGATTTGGCTAATAGGATAAAGCACAAATCCAAAAGAATAATGGTCACCCAAGCCTTTATCACGAATTTCATCTTTAAGTGTTGGATTACGCATCACGCGTGAATAAGAGACCATCATGCTAAACAAGAACGTCAGCTCCGCGATTGCGGGCACTTCACTCTGAATGAAAATCGTACTTAAGTTAGGATCGATTCCCGCTGCCAAATAATCGAGCGTAACATCAAAAACATGTTGACGAACTTCTGAAGGATGATTGATATGTGTTGTAAAGGCTTGCATATTCGCCAAAATAAAATAGCAATCATATTCTTTTTGCATTGCAACACGATTTTCAACGCTCCCCACCCAATGCCCTAAATGCAATTTACCGGTGGGTGTATCTCCTGTTAAAAGACGTGGTTTTTCCATCGTAGATTTTCTTTAGCGCTTGTAGAATAGTGAACTGTGGATTTTAACCTTGTTTTTTGTAAAACACCAAACACTTGACTCTATCACTCAAGCATTATTTAATGGCGGGCAAGAAAAGGTTTCGCGCTTACAGTATTTTAGGTTTCCAGCATAGCTTGTGATGAGCGAAGTTAAAAGTAGCCTGTAACAAAGCGAAGCGTAGTTACAGGTAACTTGCTGCGCGAAATTACAGGGAATAGGATTGCCAAGTAATAATGTAGGCCGAATAGCTCAGTCGGGTTTGACGCGAGTATGCGAGCGTCAAACGGGCGACAGGATGTCGCCCAGGGTGCGTCTCTGATGAGAAAAATAGAAGGCCATGGATGGCCTGGTTTCTGCAGTAATAATGTAGGCCGAATAGCTCAGTCGGTAGAGCAGAGGACTGAAAATCCTTGTGTCGGTGGTTCAATTCCACCTTCGGCCACCACATCAAACTTCCCACCTAACACTAGAAAAACACTGTCTATCCTTTATTTCTTTTTCTTTATTTCAGGTGCTTCTGCGCTTTTATATCAACTTTTCTGGCAAAGAATGCTATTTAATCAACTCGGCACAGACCTCGCATCCATCATCGTCATTGTTTCTGTTTTTATGTTCGGTTTGGGTCTTGGCGCTTTAGCAGGAGGGAAATTTACAGAATTTTTTCCACATCATTTAATTATTTCCTATCTTGTGATCGAATTAAGCATTGCTTTATTTGGAATATTCAGCCCCAACATCATTGCATCTCTAGATAGCTTTTCTTTTTCAAATAATATTTTTATTACTATCATCCTTAGTTTTTTAATTCTTATTTTCCCAACAACCCTCATGGGCGCAACATTTCCTATTTTAGTACGCTATGTTGATCATTTTAATACTCATATAGGGCGCAGTGTGGGAGAACTTTATTTCGCAAACACACTTGGAGGCGCTTTTGGTGCTTATCTTGCTGGCTTCGTTTTACTTTATGTCATGGAACTCTCTAGTGCGATTTATTTTTCTGTTTTCCTTAATCTCCTCGTTGCAATATTAACTTTGATTTTTTTAAAAAAACAAAAATCATGATCGCCATTTATTATTTAGCATTTACGTCTGGCTTCATCTCACTTGCAGAAGAAATACTTTGGACTCGACTTTTTAGTTTTTCCAAACACGCACTACCTCAAACTTTTGCTTTTGTATTGATGTTTTTTTTATTAGGTATCGCTATGGGGGCACTAGCCGGAAAAAAAATCACGATGAGCAATAAAAATTTATGGGAAATGTGTGGTTTCATTTTTTTGAGTGTTGGCATCATTACTTTAACCACACCTTGGATATATTCAACCATACAGGATAATCCCTTACAAACCCCTCTGGGCGGAATACTGATTGCATTGACTTCTTTTTCTATTGCAACTATTTTTCCTATAGCACACCACCTGGGGACGATATCAAAACAAGCCACGCTGGGAACTGCCATTTCCTTTGTCTATGCAACTAATATTATCGGCTCCACATTGAGCCCTTTCTTAATAGGCTTTGTCTTATTAAATTATTTTACAACCCAACAATGCTTTTTTTTCTGCAGCGCATATGCATGCTTATTTGGAATTTATTGTTTTAAAAAAGAAAAATACCGTTCAAAAGAACTTTTTTTTCTTACGCTTCCTTGTTTTATTATTTTATCTCTATTTATCTTACTTCCACCTTCTCAGCTCATGATGAATATTGCCTCTCCTGTAGGAGAAATTCGAAAAATCATTGAGAATGCTTATGGTATTATCACTATTTATAAAACTGAAAAAAACAATGATATTATTTTTGGAAATAATGTTTATGATGGTCAAACAAACCTTGATCCGCTTAGTAACTCAAATCATGTCAACCGCGTCATCATTTTATCTGCACTACATGAAAACCCAGAACAAGTTTTAGTAATTGGACTTTCTATCGGTACATGGCTAAAACTCATTACGAGTTTTCCCGAGGTCAAACACATAGATGTGATAGAGATCAACCCAGGCTATTTGAAAGCTATAAAAGAATATCCTCTACAAAAAGAAGCGCTACTTGACCCTCGTGTAGACATCATTATCGCTGATGGAAGAAAATGGTTAAAACACCACCCTCAAAATCAATATGATCTTATTATTATGAATACAACTTATCATTGGCGTGCTTATACAAGCAGTCTTCTTTCTAAAAATTTTTTAAATTTACTAAAAAACCATATTCGCCCTAAAGGCATCATCGCTTATAACACCACAGGTTCACTTGAAGCATTCAAAACATCAACCACCTTATCTCCTCATGCTTATCTTTACGAAAATTTTGTTATCATCTCTGATTTTGATTGGCGCCAAAAACTTCAAGAATCCGCAGCCCCAAAAAAACTGTCTTCTTTAAAACTAGATGAAAAACCCTTGTTTCCTGAAGGAAGCAATCGTGTTATAAAATCTTTTTTAAATTCACCCATCAAATCTTCGAATGATTTTACTAATTTTGATAGCTTAGAAGTCGTTACAGATGAAAATTTAATTACCGAGTTCAAATATGGAAAAAATTTATTTTCTTTTTAAAAAAGAAAGTGTCTTATTTAATTTTCTTACGGCCGTTTTATTCGTATCTATCCTCTATCGGGCGACCTTCCTGTACGATTTTCTCAAAAGTCCTTTCATTGCTTCATGCTTACCCCTCGCCGCCTCTTGTTATATTACCCTCGGCATATTTCACGATCTTATTTTTTTATTTACATTGTTTATTTTATTTTTTTTAATGGGAGGGATGATAAAAAACACCCCCCAAAAAAGTCTATTAATTTTTAAAAAAACATTTTTTTATTCTTTTTATTTCTTGATTTCAATTTTCTATATTTTTCATAAAAAATTTTTTATTACATTCTATAAACTTCCTGATTTTTCTATTTTAGAGCAAATCCCCTACTATAATTACACACTGATAGATTATTTAAAAATGGGGGATATCGAAGATTACACGTTATTAATATTCTCAATACTCATCATTACCGCAATAAATTACTTACCAAAATCTGCCATTAAAAAACTTATTTCTCATGCCTTGCTTCCCTTAATTGGATTAGGCATCGCTTATGGAACCATTTGCTCATTTTACTTTTCAATTAACCTTGTCAAATCTAAAAAAGGTGACAATATTCTTTACGTCAACCCTATTATTTATCTCACAAAAAGTGGGTTAAGATCGCATTATTCAAAATATTTACACACTATTCAAAAACCAGACGAAACACAAATAAATTCTATTTCTTTGAATAACCCTATATTCATAGGCCCAGAAGATACGCCTCCTTTCTTATCTTTTCCAGATTCCAAAAAAAAATGGAACGTTCTTTTCATCGTTTTAGAAAGCACAGGCGCAGTTTATTTGGATACCTCAAATAATCACAAAACGCCCATGCCCTTCATAGACACATTGAAAAAGCAAGGACTCTTCCTAAATAATCATTTTTCTGCAGGAAATTGCAGCCATTTGGGTTTGTTCAGCATCTTCAGCGGACTTTATCCTGACCCCAAGAATTTACATTTCGAATTACAAAAAAACATTTTTATACCCAATCTTTCTGCATGGTTAGGTAAAGATTACACGGGTCTTTTTGTCACCGCAGGGAATTTATCGAATTTTTGCCCTTACGGATTTCTCATGAATACAGGTTCTTTAGAGATTTACGATAAAAGCTCCATTAAAAATCTCAAAAACTCAAAAGAAAAATCTTATTTTTACCTCGATGAGATCGAAACTGTAGATTTCTTTTTATCAAAACTTGAAAATACAAAATCCCCATTTTTTGCCGTATATTACAGTGGCGCAGCACACTTCCCTTACTTTGACTATGGAAAAGAATATCAACTCATCTCAACTCTAAATTCACCGATAGCAAGCTATATTAACAATCTTTATTTATTAGATTTTCAAATAAAAAAAATATTTGATTTTTTGAAAAACAAAAAACTCTTAGAAGACACTATTGTCATGATCACAGGTGATCACGGAGAAGGTTTCAACCAACACAATGAAGGTCAAAAACATGGAACAACACTTTATCAAGAACAAATCAAAGTACCCGCACTCTTTTACCAACCAGAAATTTTCAAACCCAAAACTATAAACCAAGCCACAAGCAGCATTGATATATTACCCACCATACTGGATGCACTCGCATTACCTTATGACAAACAATTATTTCAAGGAAATTCTTTATTTAGAGCGCATAAAAAAAGAAAATATATTTTTATTATAAATGAGCTTGGAGAACTTGCCTCTATTGATGAGACGGGCACTAAAATGATTATTTCCTTATCTGAAGATACATGCAAAACTTATGATCTTAAACAAGATCCTTTCGAAAAAACCCCCCTTCCCTGTAATAACAAATCACAAGAAGAAGCTATCGTCCAATTTGGCTATCATCAACCACTGATGCTTGAGAAATACAATAATTTACAAAAAGAAAAGAGATTCAAAAAAAGATACCACACAACTAACTAGTCATCCGTAAAAAACACCCCATCTTGTTTTTTGTCATTGCGAGAAAAACACGCCACTTGTTTCAAAAAGAAAAAAGATCTTTCCTGTGTTTTTCGAAGCAATCCAGAGCTGAGCTCCGCTTTGCTTTGTAGCTTTTAAAAAAGAGACTCGATCCTGGATTGCTTCAAAAAATGCGAGAACCTTCTTACTTTTTCTCAGAACTACAGAACGCATTTTTCTCGCAATGACAAAAAACCAGATGAGGCGTTTTTCACGGATGACTACCTAAACTCTTGTTTTTATAACACCCTTATTTCTAGTTTCCACTCTCTCATAAATCTGATGATCATCTATCGTTGTTTTGAATTTGTAATGACTCCAAGCTTCGTTAAATTTACCACTCTCTGAAAAAAGCGAAATAACAACCTCAAAAGGCACCTCCGGATTACGAATACCTGATTGAAGTAATATCCAATGTGGTTTGAAATAATTAATTTCTTCCGCCGTTTTTTCAAATAAATATTTTTTTAATTCTTGCTCCTTGACATCTAATTTTTTATTTTTCGTTAACCTGGTTACACCACGCACCCACCACAGCGAAGAATAATAACTCACGTATGAACTTTTCGTATATTCTTCTAATAGAGAACAATATCTAAATCTAGAAAAACATAAAACTGATTGGGCTCCCGATGTATCCGCCAAATATGAAAACATCGCAGATTTGCCATACGTTTTCTTCTCTTCTATCGTATAAATCACAGAAGCAATCACTGTCACAAGAGGAATAAAAAAAACAACAAAAAATAACAAAACAACACTGACAGTTCTAAAAAACCTCTCCACATATCGACGACAAGGGTGACTTGAAAAAAAATAAAAAACCAAAAACAAAAAATATACCTCCACCAACAGAACACTCGATGAATTTTTATGAAAAAACAAAATTATAAAATTAAAAAAGAATGCGGTAGATACTAATTTTAATGCTTGAAAAGAAATCATCGACTTGCCTTTAAGACAAAGACTCACCTGTTCTTCAAAAGGAAAACTAAGCAATAAACAAGCCATAGAAAGCAAGGGAAGTGCGTGATAAAACCAGCTTGTTTGAGTTGAAAGCAATGTTAATAACGTCCCTGAAAAAACAAGCAATAAAACTTTTTTTAAGTCTAAATGCTCGTTTTTTTTATTTTTAAAAAAAACAAAAATGAAACAAGCACTCAATGGAAATAACACCAAAGGGCTTATCAATACTTCCCACCAAGGCTCTTTTATTGCAATAAAATAAAATGTCTTAACCAAGGGCAAAATAATTATAAAATACCTTGGGAAAAATAAAATTACCGACATTAAATAAGCGATCATCATCGTTAATATACAAACCGACTCTGGTCTTATCCAAGCAAAAAAACGACCTCTTTTGAAAACAAAATAACATTCAATAAAAACAAATGAGAAAAGAAAATAAGGCTTCATAGAAAAACCAAAACCCGCCATCACTCCAATAAGCAACGCAAGGGGGGGTGAAATTTTTTTATTTTCTAATTCAAACGCGCAAGAAAAAATGTAAGGAAACACAAAAATCAAAAAAAGATGATCACGTTGCCCAAAATGGGCGCCAGGTAAAAAAAGCAAACAAAACAATAAAACAAGAGAAAAAATGTATAAGAAATTTTTTTCCTTAATTACCTTTTTTAAAATAAAAAAAGAGATAAAAAAACTCAAAGCTGAAAGAGAAAAAATATAAAACTGAAACAAACTGGATTGCTTAAAAGAAATATATTTTTCTAAAAACACAACCGGAAGATATAGAAAAAAAATCAAAGGGGGGTTTGTTTCTAAAAAACCAGGACTACCGTATGTCTTCCCTGACAACATCTCTTTAGAAAGATAAATCAGATAGCTCACGTCGCCATTCAGTATCATGGCATATTGTAAACTTGCAGCGATTAAAAATAAGAGGATAACAAAAAAAATAAAAAAACCATCACCCTTCGTTTTCAACATTTTTTAATCTCTGGTAGAAAAAAAGTTTTATAATATGACAAAGATAATCAAAACAAACTTTGATATTTAGCTTGCTCCTACCTTGTTGCCTTCCTGAAAATTCAATAGGTACTTCGATAATATTCTTACATCCGCATTTGATCATAATCTCCAAACCAATTTTCCAACCTATTGGATTTAATTTTTTTCCTCTATCATAAACTGTCTTTCGAATACCCATGAACCCACTCAGTGGATCTTTGACTTTGATGGGCAATACCATTTTAGACAAGCCTATCGCAAAATAAGAAATAATTTTATGATGTTTCCCCAAGTTTTTTAAACATCCTCCCGCCACATAGCGAGACCCTATCACCATATCTATGTCATCACGTTCTAACAATATTAGCATTTCTGGAATTTTTTCTGGCGGATGACTCAAATCAGCATCCATGACAATGAGCAGCTCATTTTTTGCAGCATCAATACCCTCGATCACAGCATGACTTAAACTTTTTGATCCAGTACGAATAATAAATTTCAAATATGAAAACTGCGCTTGCAGCTCATTCATCATGTTTTTTGTATTATCAGGACTATTATCATCAACAATGATTACTTCAAAAATACGTTTATTGAAATCAACTTCCGAAATTTTTTTCATGATTAACGGAATATTTTTTTCTTCTAAATAGGTTGGAATGATAATTGAAAAGGCCCGTTGTTCACCCATAAAAAATTCCCAACAACTCTATTGATAAAAATATTCCTTACCAGAACACTTTTTTATAAAAATTTTTTATTTTCTTGTCATTTATAATAATCGATAAAGATTTTTTGAGTGAGACAGTGATTAAGGGGAAGGCCTTCTAAAAGATTCGGACGACGAAGTCGCTGCTGGTCCAAGCATAGTATCGGTTGGATATTTTTTTTCCTCCAACCATTGCTGATATGATTTTTGCCATTGCCGATATAAATCTTGATGAGATACTATTGTAACCTTATCTGGGTGGCTCATATCTAGCCACGGAGGAAGTTCAGGGTCACAACCCATCTGTGCACCACGCACAGTTTTTAATGTCATCGACAGATCCACTTTTCTCTCCTGTACGAGACGTTCAATAAGCTTTCTGCATTGCTCAATCTGCTGGGCTGTCACTTCCAGCATATGCCATTTTATCATTTCACTTGCTTTTTCTACTAAAAATTGAAAAGGTGTTTCTTCAGTATAAGAGCGGTTGTGGAAATGAAAGGCAGGACTAGTTTCGTTAGTAAATTTAGCATTAAAATCAGCTCGTCTTTCAATAAGCTTTTCTACAACATCAAAACAATCATGTTGAATTGCAAAAATCAAATAATTTACAGCACAACCACATGAATAATTCGTATCGCTAAATACACCACTCGCCCAACGCCCAGATTCGTGAACATAATTCATTTCATTTGGTGGAATATGAGGAATAATGTGCTTGATAATAAACGCTTCTTTCTGATATTTTGCAGCGGCAACAAACAAAATTCGGGGGGTTACTTCCATAATCCCACCAAACAAAATTTGGTGGATTACTACTTCGCTAATCTCATTTAGGAATAACCCTCTTAAAAACAAAATAAAATTCACATCTCCTTCACGTAAGCATTTAACAATAAAAAGGTTATGATGAGCTGATGTTTCTTTACGCTCCGCTTCCCAAGTGCAGGCTTCCCAAAAAGACTCGGGCAATAATTCGCCTAATCGCTTTTGATATTTGTCATAATCTATATTTAAAATAAATTCGCAAATCGCTATCAGTTTGAATAACAGCTGTGGTTTCACTTTTTCTGCTGAATGAGATAAATCAGGATACTTTTCTAAGACTTTTAATAAAGTCTCTGCATCTGTTTTCTTGATATCTAATTCCATCAAATCTGGAAAGCTTTCGACTGCAGGTAAGTGTTGTGAATGATGATGGCGCTGTGTAGTGAAAAACTCAGGCCTTTTATTATTTTCTGCATCCTGCTTTGCCCCATGATCTCTTAACAATTGCGCTGACTCACGCTGATTCTCTCGTATAGCGACACACAGTGGAGTATTTTGATGAGCATCAAGCGCATTAACATTAAAACCAATTTCAATTAATAAGCGACTTAATTCGACATACCCAAATTTTACTGCTAAATGTAACAAGGTATTACCAGCAGTATCCTTTGTGTTGCTGTGATTTAGCAGTAATTCCCTAACCGAATTCCTATCATTTTTTTGTGCACGATCACAATAAGTTAGCACTTGACAAAATTGCTTATAGCTTATGCTGGGACCCGATAACAAATCACAAATTTCTTTTTGGGATAACATGATTTAATCCTCTGTTTAATATAAGTAAACGCTTGTCTTAATCATAAAATATTGTAAGAGCAAAATCAAAATGTTCTTTATTTCGCAAAAACCACAATGCGTGCAATTACACATGTTGACTCCTACGATTAAAAAACATTTTCAGATGGCCTGCTAAAATAAAAAAATACGGATTTTTATTCGCGAAGTCTATATCTATTATATATCTTCAATTTTCTTACCACTCACCACACTCTCCAGATGTAAGTCAGTCACAGAGCCCGAGCATGACTCCATGTCTTTTTCTTTTATCAATAACCATTGTTTTTCTTTCATTCTGATCAAATTAAATTTTCCCTTCAGACGCTTCCCATGCAAGGTAAATTTCAAGATTCCTCGGCGAAGCTGTTTATGGGGCTCCTCCTCCCAAGTCCATTTTCCTGTATCCCATATAATGACCTTCCCGGCACCATAATGCCCTTCTGGGATCTCTCCTTCAAAGCTTGCATAATCTAAGTCATGATCTTCAACTTGGATCGCTAATCGTTTTTCAGAAGCATCCATGCTCGGACCCTTAGGAAGCGCCCAACTTTTTAATTTCTCTCCGAGTTCTAACCTAAAATCATAATGTAAATGACTTGCCGAATGCTTTTGTACGACAAATATTGCTTCTGATTGCTTCCTCATGTTTATCCCCCTCGATATTAGGACTTACGCAAAACAAGTATTTTTGCGTTGCAACGAAGCACATAAATCGAGTTTCGGCCTGCGTTTATAAATAATAAATGAGGACGCGAGCGAGATTTATAACGATGTTGCAACTAAAAAGACGTCGTTTCGCGCAAGTCCTATAATTTAATGCACCTCCATAACAAACCCCTTTAAATAATCCATCTCAGACAAAAGTGGATGCAGTGGATGATCTTGCCCGGGATGATTCTGCATTAGAATTTGTAAGGTTTTTTTTGAACGCAAAGCCGCCTTCTGCAGCATCATCAACATTTTTTCTTTTGATAAATGCATCGAACAAGAAGCAGAAAATAAAATACCTCGAGGTTTTACTAATTTCATCGCTAAAGAATTTAAACGAAGATAAGCTTGAATTCCTTTGTCCATGTCTTTTCTTTTTTTTATAAACGCGGGGGGATCTACCATCACAACATCAAATAAATTATTTTTATTTTTCAATTCTGTTAAAGCATCAAAA
>Ga0156033_152_pt1 | contig 16055 bp, 17 predicted proteins | sample RifCSPlowO2_02_FD_107687 | JGI IMG/M metagenome (GOLD analysis project Ga0156033, IMG submission 107687) | Gammaproteobacteria bacterium RIFCSPLOWO2_02_FULL_38_11 | reverse complement strand
TACAAGGAGGGCAACTTACAGCAGAAAAAATAGAAAAAATTAAAATCATCAAACAACGCATCGATATGCATTTCAGGCCTGAAAAACTTTTAAATACTAAAGATGATGAAGAAAATGAAAAGATTCGTAAGAACTTCCCTTATCTTAATGATGAAGGTGACCCTGTTGAGAAGGAAGGAGATGCTGCTGAAACAAATTCAGTTGAATACGAGTCCATTTCTAGAGTGAACAGTAAGGGGAAAAGAGTCCGTTATTTCATCGGCAAGCTTGCTTCTTTAATATTTTCTTTTGGTTGTGGTCTCACAACGGCGGGTGCCTTATTGATTGTAACAGGGACTGCCATGTTGGGATGGTTTCCTGTGATTTTAGTGGCAGGGTTTTTAATTAATTTCGCTTTTACTCGAAAACACACACCTGAAGTAGCGGCCGATTTCTTTTCTTGGTCCGCTATTAAAGAAAGCCTCGGTAAGATGTTTTCGCATTTAAAAACCACAGAAGAAAAAGTGGGAAAAGCCCTTTTGTTTGGATTTTTAATGATTGCCGCAGCGGCAACAGGTTTTGTGGCCGGTGTGTTGATGTATGTGGGAACGATGGGCATCATTTCCACGTTCGGATTAGCATGTCCTCCTGCACTTGTTGCCTTCATGGCTGCAATCACGGCGTTTTGTATTGCCAGTGTGATGTGGGATGGCATCACTAAAGCGATGATGGGAGATGCGTTGGCTAAAGTGAAATCTTTTTTCACGAGTTTCATTAAGCGTCGAATGGTGAATTTCTATGATAAAAGTGGTGAGTTTTTAGGGGAAGTGCTTGAGTCTGATGTTGCTTATGGTGTCCGTATCACGCTGACTATTGTGCTTTCGCTTGCTTTCTTAGCGTTTGCCCTCGTGGGTTGTTTTTTTAATATGTATAGTGGACATGTCAGCATGCTCAATATGTTGTGGAGTGCGCATCAAATTGCGTTAAGCGCTTGTATTGCTATTTCGTCTTTTATTGCTGTGATGTCTTTTGCAGGTGAGTTTCAGCTTCACATGGATACATCGAAAAAAGCAGCGCAAGCTTTGATAAATCCAGTGATAGGTTATTTCCGTGATATAACGCATGTTGCAACGACAGATGCCTATGCTGTTCCGATTAAGGTGCTAATTATCATTGTTATGATTCTTTTATTTGTCCCCATTTTAATTATCAATATGGTCGGTAATGGTTTAATTGCGGGAATAGGTTCTTCCAACCCAGCTGCAACGCCCATCGGTTCGGCTGAATCTTTTGTGGATACGGTAAGAGATTATAGGGATTTCGTGAGCGATATCATTGATTGGTTTTTTAACTGTGAATGTGTTACTAAGCCCTCAGGTAGACCTGCGTTCTTTCCTAAAGAATTGGATGAAGTTGCTATGCAAAAACAAAAGCTAAGCTCAGCGTCTTCTGCTTCCGTGTTAGCGGCTGTTGCTAGTGGTCCGCCGTCACCTCGTTCAGCAGATTCGTCACCATTGATAGGTCAGGGTCGGGGCTTGTTCTTAGGTCGTCCTGCATCTCCACCCCCACCCCCTGTTGATGCATCAGTGAATATGGGTGCTGAACAGCATAAAGAAGGGACGGGTGGTGATGATAATTCGGTAGTTCCAGTAGCCCCATAGCTCTACATTTTTCGCTGCGCTTCGTTACAGGCCATACTACATTTTTAAAATCGATCCTGAACCATGTGAATATTTTGCGATGAAATCAGGCAAAGTATCATAATAAATCGTACTGTTATCTTCAGCGAACGCGTTTAATCTTTTTGTTACGTTGATTTTTGCTTCTGCTTGATTTGATGTGTGTATGTGCGCCGTTTTGGTTTTTAAATAGCTTGCATCCAATATGGCATAATCATTGATATTCGCCGTTAAGTTATTTGCAATGCCTGCTAACAGAATACTTCCTTTTTTCTTGGCGTTGATACACAAATTGGTGGTGTTGACCCAATGTATGACAAGCTTGCCATCATTATTAAAATTTATTTTTCCTAAAACGATATTGCCTTTTATCCACATGTCTACATTGCCCTCAAGATTTAAATCAAGGTGAGGAGTGTTGAGTTCGTCAATGACGACATTGCCGATTCCTTTATATGAAAAAGATCGAATATTTTGGAAAGGTAAAGTAATGAAAATAGGATCTTTGATGGCGTAGTTATAATTGGGATCCAGTCGAAGTATCAAGGTGTTATCAACAACCTTGGCTTGAATACGTGAAACAAAAGCAATGTCGCCTTGCATCCGAATGGGTTCGTCGCGGTATTTTGTTTTAACGGTTTTGACATCAAAATCACCTTCGAGAATAATTTTATCGTAACCTTGGAATTGCACCCAGGCGCAGACTTTTTTATTCTGCGGTTGGATGAGTTGTGCGTGGCTATACCATTTTGTTTTTGTGACGGGGGCGGTTAAATTGTTTAGATGGCATTGAAATGCAGTAGGCGCTGAAGGATTTGAGTTACATGCGCTTAGAGAAAATAAAAATAAAAATAAAAATAAAAAAAGAAAATAGCGATATAATTCCATGGAGATTTCCTTAAACTGAGTGTCCTTTGGAATCTTTACAATTTTTTAAGGATTTATCAAGAAAAATAGATGGCCTTGAATCGAATCATGATTTTTGTCCAAGTATGGCTAAAATACAAGGCGACTTTAGCCAAGGTATGGCTAAAACGACGGTTTATTTTGGTCGAGTTGGAGCAAAGCGTCTTTTAATTTCATCAGTGCTTTTGCGCGGTGACTTATTTTATTTTTTTCTTCAAGGGACAGTTGGGCTGCGGTGCATTGTAATTGCGGTAAATAAAATAAAGGATCATAGCCAAAACCTTCTTCACCTTGAGGCTCAAAGCCAATCATGCCTTCCCAAAGACCTTCTGCAATAAGGGGCGTGGGATCATTTTCGTGTTTCATGAAAACAAGACAACAATAAAAATAAGCTTTTCGTTCAGGATGATTTTTTTCGCGAAGTTTAGTTAATAATTTTTGCCAATGTGCTTGCCTATCGACGTTTTGTCCTGCGTAGCGTGCTGAATAAAGACCAGGTTCATCATTTAATGCGGGGACAATTAAACCTGAGTCATCTGCAAGCGCGGGTAGCTTTGTGTGTTTGCTGGTGTGTCTTGCTTTTTGCAGCGCATTTTCAATAAAACTTAATCCTGTTTCTTCGCAAATAGGAATGAAAAAATGATCTTGAGGAAGAAGCGTGAAAGGCAGTGAACGCAGCGCAAGTTCGATTTCTGCAATTTTGCCGAGGTTTGAAGTTGCAAGTACGATTTTATTTTCCATGATTAAACATTAAAACGAAAGTGCATGATATCGCCGTCTTGAACAAGATATTCTTTTCCTTCAAGTCGCCATTTTCCCGCTTCTTTTGCACCTTGTTCGCCTTGATATCGCATGAAATCTTCAAAGCCAATAACTTCTGCGCGGATAAAACCTTTTTCAAAATCAGTGTGAATGACACCGGCCGCTTGTGGGGCGGTTGCGCCGATTAATACCGTCCAGGCGCGAACTTCTTTTTCGCCCGCGGTGAAATAGGTTTGTAAATTAAGTAAATGATAACCCGCACGAATGAGGCGATTTAATCCCGGTTCCTTTAAATTTAAAGAATCTAAAAATTCTTTTTTATCTTCGTCAGGTAATTCTGAAATTTCAGCTTCAATGGCAGCACAAATGGGAACGATCTCTGCCATTTCATCTTTAGCAAGTTGTTTGACTTGTTCAAGATAGGGATTATTTTCAAAGCCGTCTTCTGTGATATTTGCGATATATAATGTGGGTTTGTGTGTTAATAAATTTAAAGAATTTAAAATTTTTCTTTCTTCGTCTTTTAATGAAAGTAATCGCAAGGGTTTGTTTTCATTTAAGAGTGCTCGAGCTTTTGATAATAATTCTTTTTCTATAACGGCTTGTTTGTCGCCTGATTTTACCGCCTTTTGAATGCGGAACAAGGCTTTGTCAAGTGTGTCTAAATCTGCAAGTGCTAATTCAGTTTGAATGACTTCAATGTCATGTAAGGGATTGATTTTTCCTGCGACGTGAATGATATCATCGTTTTCAAAACAACGGACGACGTGGGCAATGGCATCGGTTTCTCTGATATGTGCAAGAAATTTATTTCCTTAACCTTCTCCTTGTGAGGCGCCAGCGACCAAGCCTGCAATATCTACAAATTCAATGGTGGTGGGTAAGATTCGCTGAGGATTAATAATGTTTGCGATTTTTGTTAATCGCTCGTCGGGGACAGCAACGATGCCTATGTTGGGATCAATTGTGCAGAAGGGATAATTAGCCGCTTCAATACCTGCTTGGGTTAAGGCATTAAATAAAGTAGATTTGCCTACATTAGGCAGACCGACAATGCCGCATTTAAATCCCATGTTCTTTACCTTCTGTGTGAAGTTGATTCATCGCGCGTTCCATTTCCCCAAGCAGAATGTGTGGTAACACAGCGATGCTTTCTTCTATGGCTGTTTTGATTTTTTGAAAATCAAGCTTATTGGGAGAGGAGAGGACGTAATCTATCATTTCTTCGCGGCTGCCAGGACGGCCAATGCCCAGACGTAGGCGATAAAAAAGAGGGGTCGTTAAGTGTTGGATAATGTCTTTTAATCCATTGTGGCCACCATGACCACCACCAAATTTTAATCGGGCAATGCCTGTTGGTAAATCCAATTCATCATGCACGATGAGTATTTCTGCAGGTTTAATACGGTAAAAGTGAGCAAGAGCATAAACAGCTTGCCCAGATAGATTCATGAAAGTGTTTGGAATGGCAAGATAAGAAGAATGTGAAGCATGATGCCAAGCTGTTATTTGTGTAGAAAATTTATTTTCTTTTTTTAAAAAAAGATTATTTTGTTCTGCAATCGTTGTGATAAACCACGCGCCAACATTATGACGTGTGGTTTCGTATTGTTTTCCAGGATTGCCTAAACCAATAATCAGTTTAATTGTGTGCCCCATTTATTTTTTGTCTTTTTTATCTTTTTCTTTATCTTTGCCGCCTTCAGCGGGGCTTGCTGTTTGTGTGCCAGCGGCAGGCTCTGTCGTTTGGTTGATGGCAGGTACGTCAGATGCAACAGGGGCAGCAGTGGGTTCTTCTTCTATTTCAATGCGAGGTTCGTGGATGCTTAGCACCATTTTGTCATCATGATGTCCATGTGTCAGGTCGGCTAATTCTACATTGAGAGGTAATTTCAATTGTGAAAGATGAATTGATTCATCTAATTGTAAATTTGAAATGTCTACTTCAATGTATTCAGGTAAATCTTTCGGGAAACATAAAACTTCAACGCTACTGATGTGGTGGGAGATAACACCTACGCCGTCTTTTGCGCCGGGGGCGATTTCTTCACCGATGAAGTGCAAAGGAATCATCATGCGAATTTTTTCTTTACCTGTGATGCGAAGAAAATCCATATGATGGATGTAGGGTTTGTAAGGGTGGCGTTGAACTGCTTTTAAGACGACATCTTGTTTTTTACCTTCAATGTCTAGCGTTAAAATATGAGAGTAAAAGGCTTCATTTGTGAGGGCTTTGAGTACTTGATGATGATTTAATATAAGAGGAAGAGGGGTTTCTTCTGCGCCGTATAAAATAGCAGGAATTTTTGAAATATCACGTCGTAAACGACGGCTGGCACCTTTTCCTAACTCAGTGCGTAAATTGGCGATTAATTCAAAATTGATTTTGGCCATGGGAAACTCCTCGATTGTTTTAGGGCGGTGAAAAACGGGCAATTCTAGCAGATTTAACAGGCTATTCAAACATAGAACTGACAGACGCTTCTTCGTGAACCCGACGGATGGCTTGTGCAAGGATGCCGCTCAATGTCAACTGACGGATTCGCTTGCAGTTTTTGGCGGCTTCGCTTAAGGGGATAGTGTCTGTCACCGTGATTTCATCGATGGCAGAATTTTCAATATTTTTAATGGCATCACCTGAAAAAACAGGATGGGTGCATTGTGCAATCACGCGAATTGCGCCATTTTTTTTAAGTGCTTCTGCCGCCAAACAAAGTGTGCCTGCCGTGTCGACGATATCATCTGCAATCAAGCAAGTCCTGTCTTTTACATCCCCGATGATATTCATAACTTCAGCACGATTGGGCGCAGGGCGACGTTTGTCGATGATTGCCAACTCCGCATCATCCAGACGTTTTGCAATGGCGCGTGCCCTGACAACACCACCGACATCGGGAGAGACAACCACAAGATTGTCGATTTTTTTACTGCGCATGTCGTCTAAAAAAATCGGTGTCGAATAAATGTTGTCGACAGGCATATAAAAAAAACCTTGGATTTGATCAGAATGTAAATCCACCGTCAGTAAACGGCTAAAACCCACCGAGGCAAGCATGTCTGCAACTATTTTTGCTGTGATAGGGACACGCGCAGAGCGTACTCTACGATCTTGTCTGGCATAACCAAAATAAGGCATGACGGCCGTGAGTCGTGTTGCAGAAGCACGACGTAATGCATCAGCCATGATGATGAGTTCCATTAAATTGTCGTTTGTGGGTGAGCAAGTCGGTTGTAAAACAAAAATATTTTTTCCGCGTACGTTTTCTAGAATTTCAACCATGACTTCACCATCGCTGAAACGTCCGACAGTGGCTTTGCCTAAAGGTAATTTAAGATGTTCAGTGACTTTCTGGGCTAAAGAGAGGTTGGCGTTGCCTGTAAAGATCATCATGTTTGACATGAGTTATACCTTGAAAAAAATCTATTGGCTGGGGTGCTAGGATTCGAACCTAGGTATGCGGAGATCAAAACCCCGTGCCTTACCGCTTGGCGACACCCCATCTCTAATGAATTGCCTTTTTGTATTCCTTGTAATTCGCGCCAACTATTCTGAGGGGAGAATATAATGATGTCAATCAGCCCAGTTATCAATTTTTATCTTTATTTTTATATTTTTAGAAAGAGAGGTAATCGATATTGTTTGAGGTAAGCTATTGTTTCCTACGATTACGGTGCGTTCATACTTCACATCCCAAGCAGTGTGTGATTTTGATAAGCCTTGGATCCAAAAATAAAGTTGTGAAACTGGCAGTTCCCAGCCCGTTGTTTGTTTTAATAATTTTTCTGGTGTTTTGGCTGTGTGTAAGTGATTGTGTTGATCAAGTAGCCAGACGCCTTGGGGTGAACCGCATAAACGTTGGTGATAACTTCCTAAAGGTCCAAAAAAGTCTATGGTATAATTTCGCCCCTGCTGTTGCCACACAAAACGGGCTTGAGTGTTTTGTTGTGAGGTGTGAATCGCAATGCTTCCCCGTGCAGTCCAGGCTTTTAAAGGTTTTGAAATAAATGGTTTTTCAAGGACATAGGGTGAGGGTTGCAAGTGGGTACAAGCAGAGATAAAGACGAGTAAAAATAGGAAAAGGTTTTTCATATGTTAATTGCCTGTGGCATAAATCATCATTCTGCGCCCTTATTATTGCGTGAACGCGTTGCTTTGGATAAGCAACATTTTCGTGATTCACTTCAGAATTTGAAACAACAACCTCATATTGAAGAAGCGGCTATTTTGTCAACGTGTCATCGTACGGAAATATACTGTAAATCGCAAACGGAAAACTCAGTGATATCGTGGTTATTACAATGGCGTGGTGTCAGCTGGGAAGATATCAAGCCCTATCTTTATGTTCATAAGAATACTGCCGTTGTAAAGCATTTATTGCGTGTGGCCAGTGGTGTGGATTCTATGGTGGTGGGAGAGCCTCAGATTTTTGGGCAAATTAAACAAGCGTTTTCAACAGCTCAAAGTGAAGGGACTTTGGGTAAACATCTTCATCAGTTATTTCAATATACGTTTGCAAGCACAAAACAAATTCGCACACAAACGGCGATCGGTCAACACCCCGTTTCTTTTGCCTATGCTATTTTTGTATTGGCCAAACGGATTTTTGAAGATATTCAACAAAAAACAATTTTATTAATTGGTTCAGGCGAAATGATTGAGATGATAGCCCGCTATTTTCATCATCAAGGTGTTTCAAAGTTAATGATCGTGAACCGTACTGAAGAAAAAGCACAACGGCTTGCACAATGTTTCGGTGCAAAAGCCATGGGCTTAGATTGTTTAGAAGAAAAGATAGGTGAAGCAGATGTGGTGGTTTCTGCGCTTTCAAGCTCTTTGCCTTTAATAGGAAAAGGTTTGTTAGAGCGAACAACAAAAAAAAGAAAACGTCGTCCGCAATTATTGGTTGATTTGGGCTTGCCACGAAACATGGAGCCTGAAATTGCGGATTTGGAGGACGCTTATCTTTATTGTCTGGATGATTTAAAACAAATCATTAAAACAGGATTACAGCATCGTCAAAAGGCAGCGCAGCATGCGGAAAGTTTAATTGAAGATTATACCCAGGAATTTACTCGTCTTTCGCGCGAAAAAGAAATTTCAAAATTAATTTATTCATTGCGTCATAAAACAGAAAAAACACGAGACGAAGAAATAGAAAAAGCCCTGCTCCTTTTAGAAAAAGGAGAAAATCCAAAGTATGCCTTGACGCATTTTGCGCGTATATTAACGCAAAAGTGGATGCATTTGCCTACGGTGAAATTGCATCAAGCTGCCAGCGAAGGGCGCTTTGAAATATTGCAGGCGATGAAATACGTTTTTGAGCTGATGGATGAAAAGATATGATCCGAGATGTATTACAAAATCGTTTAGTTTCTTTGGTTGAACGACATGAAGAAATTCGTGCATTATTGTCTGACGAAAAAACGATTAAAGAACAAAATCGATTTAGGGATTTATCAAAAGAGTATGCGCAACTTGAGCCGCTCGTGAATTGTTATCAAGACTATCAAAAAACGCAAAAAACAATGAATGTAACAGAAAGTATGTTAAAGGAAAGTGATGAAACGCTGCGAACCTTGGCAGAAGAAGAAATGCAAATATTAAAGAAAAAAATTACTGCATTGGAAGAACAATTACAATATCTTTTATTACCTCAAGATCCCAATGATTCACATAATATATTTTTAGAAATTCGTGCGGCAGCGGGCGGGGATGAGTCTTCAATTTTTTCTGGGGATTTGTTTCGAATGTATGTGAAGTATGCACAATCCAAACATTGGCAAGTAGAAGTGATTCATGAAAATCCGGGTGAGCAAGGCGGTTATAAAATTATAGTTGCGCGTGTTAGTGGACAGAATGTTTATTCGAATTTGAAATTTGAGTCAGGTGCTCATCGCGTACAGCGCGTGCCTGAAACTGAAAATCAGGGGCGTGTTCATACGTCCACATGCACGGTGGCTATTTTGCCTGAAGTGGAAGAGATTGATGAAGTCATTGTGAATCCTGTAGATTTAAAGATAGATACGTTTCGTGCTTCGGGGGCGGGGGGCCAGCACGTGAATAAAACAGATTCTGCTATTCGTATTACGCATTTGCCTTCTGGTGTTGTTGTAGAGTGTCAAGATGAGCGATCGCAACATAAAAATCGTGCGCGTGCCATGTCATTATTACAATCAAAATTATTGGATAGGGAGGTAACTCGTCAGCGTCAAGCCCAAGCGCAGACACGAAAAAGTTTGGTGGGAACAGGCGAGCGGTCTGAACGGATTCGTACCTATAATTTTCCGCAAGGGCGTTTAACGGATCATCGAATTAATTTAACAATTTATAAATTAGTAGAAGTAATGGAAGGTGAATTAACGCAAGTGATTGAGCCTTTGAGACGAGAATATCAATCAGAATTATTATCTACTTTGGAGAAGTGATCATTGAAAAATATTTCCACTATGTTACAAGAGGCGGTGCGTTCATTGACCTTGCATTCGGACACCCCTTATTTAGATGCAAGTCTATTGCTTGCTGAAGTTTTAAACATGGATCGTTTAAGTTTATTGGTTTCCCAAGCAAAACAGCTTTCATCAAAAGAAATGACACGCTTCAAACAAATTATTAAGCTACGCGCGAAAGGGATGCCTGTGGCGTATTTAACGGGAAGAAAAGCCTTTTGGTCCTTAGATTTAAAAGTTAATTTAGACACCCTCATCCCCCGTCCTGAAACTGAAGTTTTGGTAGAAGCTGCCTTGGGTTTATTTTCCAATAAAGATGCGATTGTTGTTGCAGACCTGGGAACAGGTTCAGGCGCTATTGCTTTGGCTTTAGCCTTAGAGCGTCCTGCCTGGAAAATCACGGGCGTTGATATCTCGCAAGCGGCTTTGGAAATTGCCTCTCAAAATGCATTGGCGCATGGTATTCAAAACGTTCTTTTTAAGAAAAGCAATTGGTTTGGTAAATTAAAGGCAGAGCGTTTTGATTTAATTGTCAGTAACCCGCCTTATCTTTCTGAAAAAGATCCTTATCTTAATACAGATATACGTTATGAACCCCGAGATGCCCTGGTGTCAGGTAAAAGTGGCTTAGAGTCTATAACGCGGCTAATTTTGCAATCGAAAAAGCATCTCAATGCGGGGGGGTGGTTGATACTGGAGCATGGTTATCAGCAAGGGCCCATGGTACGTGATATTTTTGAATCGCAGGATTATTTGAATATCTACTCCCTTGATGATTTATCCAATCAAGAACGGGTTAGTCTGGCACAGATTTCTTGACAATCCTTATTGAGCTATAGAAGATGTACAGCATCATTTTGAGTAACCAGGAGATATAACTATGTCAGCGAAAGCAAAAAATCGAGTGAAGGCGAAAGCTAAAAAGAAGGGTGTTGTGAAAAAAGTGAAAGTTTTAAAAAAATCTGTAAAATCCAAACCAGCTAGCGCTAAAAAGAAAATAAAACCCGTTCAAAAGTCATTAAAAAAATCAACCGCCAAGAAAAAAACTTTAGTCGTGAAGAAATTACCGAAGAAAAAAATTATCGCCAAGACGTTTCCTAAAAAAACAGTAAAAGCAGCGGGAAAACCGGTCGTTAAAAAAGTTCAGAAAAGTAATGTAACGCTGATGACGGATTTTGTAAAAGAACAAAATAAAAAAACACAGAAAAGTAAAGAGAAAGTAAAATCAAAAGCTCCAAAAACACCGAAGGCATTGAGTGCAGAGCTCAGCATGGTTGGCTTAAAGCCTTATGATCAACAGCCGGATGAAGAATACATGAATGAATCGCAGCAAGAGCATTTCTCTCGCATGCTGGGTCAATGGAAACAAGAGTTGATGCAGGAAGTGGATCGTACTGTCCATCACATGCAAGATGAAGCGGCTAACTTTCCTGATCCCAATGACCGTGCAACGCAAGAAGAAGAATTTAGTTTAGAACTCAGAGCGCGTGACAGGGAGCGCAAGTTAATTAAAAAAATTGAAGAAGCACTTGCCAAGATCGAGCAAGGAGAATATGGCTATTGTGAAGGTTGTGGTATTGAGATTGGCGTTCGTCGTCTTGAGGCGCGTCCCACAGCGACATTGTGTATTGATTGTAAAACCTTAGATGAAATTAAAGAACGTCAAATGGGTAATGTTTAAATGCATCTTCCAAGCTATATTCGTGATGTACAAACCAAAGCAAGTTGTCTTTACACGCGGCAAGACATCGAAGTTGCTTTGGATAAAATGGCAAAAGCGATGCACGCAAGGCTTGCAGATCAAAATCCTATTTTTTTGTGTGTGATGATAGGAGGTTTGATCCCCACGGGTAATTTGCTTCCGCGATTGGATTTTCCTTTGGAATTGGATTATATCCACGCGACGCGTTATGGCGGTCAAATACGGGGAGGCGAGCTCCAATGGCTTGTGAAGCCGCGTTGTAATTTGCAAGACAGGGTTGTATTGATCATTGATGACATACTAGATGGCGGAATAACCTTGCATGAAATTGTAAAATACTGTCGTAGTCAGGGTGCAAAAGAAGTATTAACGGCTGTTTTATTAGATAAAAAAGAAGAGCGCTTACCCGAAGGTTTATCGCATGCGGATTTCACGGGTTTAAGCACGCAAGGTGGTTTTGTGTTTGGCTATGGGATGGATTACAAAGAATATTTAAGAAATGCCCCCGGTATTTATGTTGTTGCACCTGAGCATCAGTAGCTCCTTTTGTGGCCTGTAACTTGCTGTGCGAATTACAGGTAATAAGCTCTAACCAGGAAAAAAGGGTAGGGACAATATGGAAATGATCCAATTTATCAATGTCAGTAAGCGTTATGATTCAGGTTATGAAGCGCTGAGCCAGCTTAGTTTTTCTGTTCAAAAGGGCGAGCTTGTATTTCTGACGGGCCACTCAGGGGCAGGCAAAACCACGATCATCAAATTAATTGCGATGTTAGAGCGTCCCACGCAGGGACAAGTTATCTTTAATCAAACGAATTTAAATCAATATAATGATCGAACCATTTTAAAATTACGTCAGCAAATGGGGATTATTTTTCAGAATCCACATTTATTAAGTGATCGTAATGTATTTGAAAATGTTGCATTACCGTTATATATCACGGGTTTTAATTATAAAGAAATTCCAAAGCGTGTGCGTGCGGCCTTAGACAAAGTAGGTTTATTGCGAAAAGAGAAAATGCTGCCGGCGGCATTATCGGCGGGGGAGCAACAGCGTGTGAGCATTGCAAGGGCGATTGTGAACAGGCCGATTGCTTTATTAGCGGATGAGCCCACGGGTAATTTGGATCCAGACCTTGCCAAAGACATCATGAGTTTGTTTCAGCAATTTCATCAAGTGGGTGTTACTTTATTGGTGGCAAGCCATGATCTAGCGCTTATTGCAAAACTACCTCATCGCATTATTTCATTGCAACGCGGACGATTGAAACGAGAACAAGAGCAAGAAGCATTTACGGTCTAAATATGGTTGAGATGAAAACAAGATATAAATGTAGCGAAATTCAGGGAATGGAGAGCAAGGAGTGAGTTCATGAAAGAAATCCCTTTTTATTTACGTGCGCATCGTTATGCGTCAAGACAAGCCTTTCGGTATTTAAGATCCGGCTGGTTGGGCAGTCTTATCACACTCTGGGTTATCGCCATTACTTTGTCGCTTCCTTGGGGATTGTTATTGATTTCACGCTATGCGCATACGATTTTTGATCAATGGAATCACCAAGCGCAAATTGTTTTATATTTAAAACCCAATCTTTCTCAAAAAATAATTTATGATTTAAAAACAAAATTAGAAACCAACTCAAAGATCAGTGCTGTTAATTACATTTCGCCTGAAATGGGTTTGGCGCGACTTGAACGACGTGAAGGTTTTAAAGAAGCCATTGCGCAACTAGATGAAAACCCTTTGCCGCCGGTATTAGAAATAGAGCCCAACTCAAATTTATCGCCGCAAGAAATTGAAGTATTAGCGGAGCAATTGCGGCAAATCCCTGTGATTGATCAAGATCAATTAAATATAAATTCTGTAAAGCAATTATATACCGTGCTCACAATTGCAAAACGATTTATTGCGACACTGGCGATCTTATTGAGTGCCGCGGTCATGTTAATTGTGGGTAATACCTTGAGATTAATTATATTAGAGCGAACAGAAGAAATTCACGTCATGAAATTGGTGGGCGCAAGTCAAGCTTACACGCGACGACCTTATTTATATATTGGTTTGATTTTAGGAATATTCGGAGGTGTGTTGGCGTGGAGTTTAACTTTTTTATTTTTTTCGTATCTCGATTTTTCGTTAAAACAACTCAATCATTTTAATATAGAGAGTGTGCCTGCATTGCAAGCTAATTTTTTCGAATCTTTTTTATTTTTATCCTCTTGTGCTTTTCTAGGATGGTTTGCCGCCATGGTGGCTTCACAACGCTATTTAAAGCAATAAAACCTTAAGCGAAGATTAAAATACTTATAATTTTCAATTATTAGTTTATTTTAAGATAAATCATCTGATCATTTTATTAAAACCTTCCGTTTTTGAAATTATTTTTCTTTGAGCTATGCTTTTGATGTAAGTAAAAGAAAGATTTTCTTATTTCTATTTGGATGTGTTTGAGGAGGGTAAGCAAATGGGTAAAGATCGTTATCGAGGTTTTGAAGATGAAAAGACGGACGATGAAGTTAGCCGAATGTTTGAACGTGAAGGACGCGCTGAACAAGAATCGAAAAAATCAGTAGGACAACCAAAAAATCCAAAGCATCTGCAACAGCAAGCTGCGAAGGAAGAAAAATATTTTCCTCCCGCTGTTGCAAAGCATGATGCGAAAAAAGAAGTTTGGCGTGAAAGAAATGAACAAATAGCAGCAGGACAAGCTGAAGTAGGCAAGCAACGAGCGGAAGGACAAGAACGCCAGGAATATAAACAAGAGCATCATTATGAAGATTCACACTCTAAAAAGCAGGGCCCACGTGCTACTTTTTTAAAGAAATAAGAGCATGAGGATTGATTGTTAATAAAAATTAACGGGGCTATTTGTATAGCCCCTTATTTTAAAAACAAAGGAGGGTAGTAATATGGCTAGGGAAATTAAAAAAGAAAGTGAACAAGAACAAGCTTTAAAGCAAGAGTCGATGCAACCACACAAGCACATGCGTGAGATGGATGAAAAATTAGTAGGATTCGCAGCAGAAAAAAAGAAGACTGTTCATGGAAACTTTGCAAAACGACTGAAGTCTGAGGAACAAAGATGGAGTGATGAAGAAAATCAGAGATCTACTCCTAAATTAAAATAGTAAAAATTTCTGAAGCTGGAGGCGTGAGTTTTTTGATAGTGGAATGAAAACAGGAGGGTGTTGTTATGGGTAAAAACAAATATTTATTGAAAGAACAAAATGTGGAAGCGAGCCAAGAAGCGGATGCTTCAGTTAGTAGCGTGCGTCAAGAAAAATTTACTGCTCTTACCAGCAGATTTAAAGTTAAGCCTACAGAGACAGAGATAAGAAAAACTAAAGCCGAAGACGAAGGTGGCTGGGCTAATTTTGAGGAATATAATAAATCTTTAGCAGAAAGCGCGTCATCAAAAAGACCCGCTAGTCCGCCCAGAGCTAGGCAAGCTGCGCGAGGTCTTGAAGACACTGAAGAGCTTGAAGTGACGTTTAAACCACAAGAAAGACCGAAACAATAATAGTAATTCCCTCCTTCCACTCGCCTTCGCAAAGAACGACGGCGAGGCCCTTCTCCCTTAATACGTGGAGAAGGAAGGATGGGGGTTAAACCTCAAAAATTTTCAATTTTGAATCCACAATAAAGTTTTGAGTAATGGTGGCTATGGGTGGGCTCGAACCACCGACCTCAGCATTATGAGTGCCGCGCTCTAACCAGCTGAGCTACATAGCCAAGATTGTCACTGTAACTTCGCTTCGTTACAGGCTACACATGATTACAGATGAGGGGCTATTTTTAAATGTTCCTTCCTTGAAGTCAACTAGGTGTGTCTCTAAAGGTTTTTTCGCATCTAGAAAACCTTTAGAGACACGCCCTAATTATTTTTTGAAATGAGCAAGATAATTAATGTTTAAATTGTTTGATAAGCTAGCTTGGCTCATGAGAGGGTTGTAGTGTACGCCTGCCAGATTACACAGGGAAAGTTGGTGTTGTTGAGCAAAGTTTTGAAGTTCAGAAGGTCGAATAAATTGACTGTAAGTGTGTGTGCCTCGAGGTATTAAATTTAAAATATATTCTGCGCCCAGTACGGCGAAGAAAAAAGACTGCGGTGTGCGGTTGAGGGTAGAAAAAAAAAGAGAACCGCCAGGCTTTATTAATTGACTGCAAGATTTCATCAATGAATCGACATCAGGGATATGTTCCAATAATTCCATGCAAGTAATAATATCAAAATAATTTACATACTTTTTTGCAATTTCTTCCGTTGTTGTTTCTTGATAATCAATGATGAGCTCGGCAGCATGAGCATGTTCTTTTGCAATTTGTAACACATCTGTGGCCATATCGATGCCTGTGACCTCTGCCCCGTTTTTTGAAAGTACCTCCGCTAGAATACCGCCACCACAACCTATGTCTAAAATTCTTTTTCCTTTTAAAGCAGTATGTTTTTTTATAAATTCAAATCGGCAGGGATTAATGATGTGAAGGGGTCTAGAAGCCCCTTTAGGATCCCACCATGTTTGTGCGAGATCATTGAATTTTTTAATTTCACTGTCGTTGTAATTCATGGTGAAATAAA
>Ga0156033_149_pt3 | contig 16214 bp, 15 predicted proteins | sample RifCSPlowO2_02_FD_107687 | JGI IMG/M metagenome (GOLD analysis project Ga0156033, IMG submission 107687) | Gammaproteobacteria bacterium RIFCSPLOWO2_02_FULL_38_11 | reverse complement strand
ATTGATATTTGATAATTTTCAAGTGTACGCCTATACTATAAAAACATAGATTTTATGTACACTTAATAGATTATTATGAACAAAATTCAAGCAATAAGAGTGCTAAAGGAGTGGGATAAAAAGGGACGGTACATTTTCACGAATCATGAGCTTGCCAAATTATTCCCTGAGGATAGTCGCAAGGCTTTAATCGCAGGTCTAGAACGCTTAGTAAAATCAGGGCTTTTACAACGCGCATGTCGCAGTATTTATATTAATAAAGAAGCGCATTGTTTTGATTCTTACGCTATTGAACGAATTACAAAAACACTCCGAGCAGGTCAATATAATTATGTAAGCCTAGAATCAGCCTTATCTGAATATGGTGTCATTTCTCAAGTACCGATCGATCGTTTAACGGTGATGACCACAGGACGTGAAGGAATTTACAAAACGCCCTATGGTGTAATTGAATTTACCCACACCAAAAGATCAGCAGCAGACATTCTTCAAAATACACTTGTTGATACCGCACGTCCTTTAAGAATTGCAACAAAAAAAACAGCATGGCGCGATCTTAAAAGAACAGGGCGTAATATTAATTTAGCCAATTTAAGAGAACTTAATGATGAATAAACAAGAAAATTTTAATACGCTTGTTGAGCAAGCCATGCGGATGGAAGGGCGAACGCATATGCGCCCTGTTATTGAAAAAGAATTATTTCACTATGATATTCTCTTTGCATTAGATAGCGATGGTTTATTGGATCGATTAACTTTTCAAGGCGGTACTTCACTTCGTCTTTGTTATGGTGCGCCGAGGTTTAGTGAGGATCTGGATTTTGCTGGTGGAAAAAGTTTTAAAACTGCTGATTTGATGATGATGAAAGATTGCATCGAAGAATATCTTGGGAAGCGATATGGACTTCAAGTCACGGTTAAAGAACCAAAGGAAATGGCACAAGAGATCCAAGGCAATGAAATTAAAGTTGATAAATGGCAGATTAGTATTACAACCTCACCTGGAAAAAAAGATCTTCCGAAACAAAGAATTAAAATTGAAGTCATCAATATTCCGTCTTATTCAAGAACACCTCAATCACTAAAACATAATTATGATTTTTTACCAGACGGGTATAGTGATATTTTAGTGATGACTGAAACATTAGATGAAATCATGGCAGATAAGTTGATTTCTTTCGTTAATTGTAATCGCACTATCCGACATCGTGATATTTGGGATTTGCGCTGGCTAAAGCAACAGGGCGCTAAAATTAACGCGGAATTTATTCTTAAAAAAATCAATGATTATTATATTGCTGATTATTCCGATCGGTTAAGTAATAGATTGCTTAACTTAAGTAGCATTGTTAAAGGAAAAGCTTTTTATGAGGAAATGTCGCGCTTTATTCCTGATGATATTCAAGAAAAAACACTAAAAAAAGAAAAATTCTTGGATTTTTTAAATAATGAAATTCACGCTCTCTTACTTGACGTTCAAAAAATAATTTAACTCATTTGCCTGTAATTTCGCTACGCTCATTTTAATTCTCCCCCTTCCCTTTTTTAAAAAGGGGAGAGGGGAGTTTTTGTGATAAGCAGCTGAAAATTAATTTTTGACTTCAACACAATAAACTACCTTTTATGAGCGACCAGTTCTGTTACACCTGCGCTTGTCCCTAATAAAATTAAATCTGCTGTGCGGTGAGCGAAAATTCCATTTTCTAGCGCGCCGGGGATGGATTTTAGTTTTTCTTCCATCGTGTAAGGATCTGATAAAGGTAAATTATAAATATCTAAAATGCAGTTGCCATTGTCTGTGATAAAACCTTCGCGATAACTGGGGCTGCCTTTCATCTTCACTATTTCTCTTGCAACAAAACTTCTCGCAAAAGGCAGGACTTCAATTGCAATGGGATGCGTTCCAATGAGTTCCGCTTTTTTAGACTCATCAGCGATACAAATAAATTTTTTTGCAAGACGCGCCAGAATCTTTTCACGTGTTTGTGCACCGCCGCCGCCTTTGATTAATTGAAAAAGATCGTTAAATTCATCTGCACCGTCGACGTATAAAGGTAATTCAGACACGGTGTTAGGATCAAGCACACGAATGCCTGCCGCTTTTAATTGTTCGGCGGTTTGATTGGAACTAGGGACAGCGCCTTCAATACGGTTTTTTATTTTTTTTAAGGCGTCAATAAAATAACGCGTGGTGCTGCCCGTGCCCACGCCGAGAATGCTGTCAGATTCAATGTAATCTATCGCGGCTTCTGCCGCTATTTTTTTAAGCGCGTCGTGAGTCATGAGGATGTTCTTCCTTGTTTAGAATAAAGAAAATAAAATTTCGCGATACAATGTTTTTAAAGTTTCTAAATCTTTTATTGTCGTATGTTCATTTGTTTGATGAATAGATTCACGACACAAACCCAATTCAAGCACTTGCGCACCGGTGGGTGCAATGAAGCGTGCATCTGATGTGCCGCCATCGGTGGTTAATTTAGGCGTAAACCCTTGTGTTTTTTCAATGATTTTTGTGACAAGGCAAGTCAGTGTGCCAGGCGGTGTTAAGAAAGGGATGGCAGAGTGTATCCATTTGATTTCATAGTCAAGCGTACATTGTTGGAGTAAGGCAATGACCTTCGCTTGAATTTTCTCAGCCGTTATTTCAGGAGAATAACGAAAATTAAAATTAATGTTTAAATGCGAGGGGATAACATTGAGGGCTTGTGTGTCTGAGCGTAGCGATACAAACTGAAAAGAAGTGGGCGGAAAAAAAGAATTACCTTGATCCCAGCTTGTTTCTTGTAGTCTTTGTAAGAAAGGGATGGCCAAAGCGAGAGGGTTTTTGGCGTGTTGGGGATAAGCAACATGTCCTTGTTTGCCGATGATTTTCAAAAGTCCAGACAAAGAACCGCGTCTCCCCATTTTAATTTCATCGCCTACTGTATGCTTACCGGAAGGTTCACCCACGATGCAATAATCTATTTTTTCTTTTCGTGCATTTAAAACGTCAATGACTTTTTGAGTACCATCCACATTATCGGGTCCTTCTTCATCGCTTGTGATAAGAAAAGCCAGTGAGCCTTTTATTTTTTTTTGTTTTTCTAAAAATTCGCGACACGCGACGACCATAGCAGCGATGGCGCCTTTCATATCAGCTGTTCCGCGGCCAAAAACAAGGTCTTTTTGGAGGGTGAAGGCAAAGGGAGGGTGAACCCATTCTTTGAGTGGACCGGGAGGTACGACATCGGTGTGGCCGGCAAAAACAAAAAGCGGTTTTTCAGAGCCCAAACGCGCCCAAAGATTTTTGACAGGACCAAAAGGCAAGGATTCACAATGAAAATTTATTTTTTTTAATTCCTGAGTGAGGATAGCTTGGCAACCGGCGTCCTCAGGTGTGATTGAAGGACAAGCAATGAGTTTTTCTAAAAGTTTTAACATGAGGTATCTACTCGTCTCAATTTAAAAAGCGTGTTACGCGCTGTCAGGTCTTCGACCTGATAGACTGTCATTGCGAAAAAATGCGTCCTATGATTTCGAAAAAAAACAAGAGGGTTCACGCATTTTTGAAGCAATCCAGTCCACTATTAAATAAGAACTCGAGTTTGGATTGCCGCGAAAAACACGAGAAAGATCTCTCTTCTTTTTGAAGCGAGGGGTGTGTTTTTCTCGCAATGACAGTCTATCAGGCCGAAGGCCTGACAACGAAGTCAAGCCCAGCCTAAAGCGAGCTTCGCTCGCTGCAAGGCTGGGTAAGGGTAAAAACAAATATTAGCGCTGTAAGCGCGAAAATTGCTTTTTTACGAGAGTATACAACCTTAATGCGCAGGTTTCACCTGAGATTGTAATTCTAAATTATTGGCTTCTTCTAAAATATTGTCACAAATTTCTCGTGTGCGGGTTTTGCAATTAAAAAAATGAGGAGAACCCGTCGTGTCTCGTGAATAGAAGTATTTCGCAGCAATACCAGCCCCCAATAAAAGAGTAGTGAGAACATCTAAGATTTTTATAAAGACACGTACAACGACGTGATTTTGATGTTTGTCTATGTCGATTCTAAATTCCTCGATCCCCTGGATACACGTATCGAAAAAAATTTGATATTCGTTGGGCGGGGGCTTACTACTGGAGGAAGCGGTAAGACCGTTGTCTGGATAGTCCTCTAATGTTTCGAGGGCGCTTTCAAGTTTGCTATGGAGTGTGAGCAGCTTATCTTTTCTGCTGCTGCTTTCCATTTTATCAATATTAATTTTCAATAATGAAAGAAATTTTCTTAGTTTATGAAATGCATGGTGAGCGATTTTTTCTTGAGACTGAGCTTGAGGCGTAGCCCAGCGGGGTTCACGCTCATGGTTTTTAAATTTAATTAAATAATCGTTTAACCAACCTAATAAAGGAAACGCCGTTTGAGTCTCTTGCGTTTGTCGATCTTCTGAGGAAAGAAGTGTTTGTGTTAGCGTATTTTCTTTTGGCTTTTCTTCCCGTTCTTTTTTTTTCTTTTCTAAAAAATCTTTTAATGTATTAGAAAAATCACGCAAGCGTTTTGAAAATATTTTATTTTTAGAAGGATGAAACACGCCATGTCCAAAAGCTGCGACCATAAAGGAGTTTAAAGCGGTATGCTCGCAACAAGTATTTCCTTTTTGTGTTGAACAGTTTTGACGGTCAGAAAGAACGGGTTCAATCTTGAGGTTTGGTTCCGGTGAGGCAACTTTTTTTAAGGCTGTGATAATGAAATCATCTTTAGGCGATTGGGAATCGTAATGTCTAATTCTGGGAACATGTTCCTGTAGATAAGAGCAGGCAATTTCAGGATAGTCTTCTTCTGCCTTGAAATTGGAATCAGGTTTAATAGGTGTGAAGTGTTGACGAAAGGCCTCTTGAGGATTTTCAGTTTCTGTAAAAGAAACGAATTTTTTAAATATTTTTTGAAAATCAAGATCAACTTCAATTACCAAAGTGGTCCAGTGAAGACCGTCTCTGACGTTTTTAAGAGAGGTTTTGTTGACATGTAAAATAAATTGAATTTTTTCACAGGATTGAAATTTTTCCTGAGTAATTTCATTCTTCAAAAATTTCGAAAAAAGTTCTTTTATAAATCGTCCAGTGTATGTTTTTATTTTTTCATTAAGGTCTGTTACACTTTTATTGTGGTTGTCGTTATACCAAAGAAGTCTTGAAAAAAGTGAAAATGTTTTTTTATCATAAGAAAAGATCCCATCGTGAAATGTATTGGCGTCATCGATATGAAACTCACTCAAGTATAATTCGGGAAAATGATTTTGATAGTTAAAAATATGTGACTGAATATGCGCTTCTAGCGTTTCCTCTGTTTCGTAATCGGAAATATTAATGTTTGGCATATATGCTCTCGTCACACTCGAATTGACAAGAACCATTATACGCTTGAGTTATGAAGGGAAGATTAAGGGCAGCTCTAAAAATTAACTTTTAATCTCGTAATAGCGTATTTAAAGATGTTTTTTTCCGTGTTTTTTCATCAATTTGTTTGATGATGACGGCGCAAGATAAGCTATGTGAGCCGTCTTTGGCGGGTAGGCTCCCCGGTACCACCACGGCACCCGCAGGAACGCGGCCATAAGAAATCTCACCTGTTTCACGATTATAAATTTTAGTGCTTTGCCCAATGAAAACTCCCATTGAAATGACCGCACCTGTTTCGCAAATCACACCTTCCACAATTTCTGAGCGTGCGCCAATAAAACAATTATCTTCAATGATGGTGGGCGTGGTTTGTAAGGGTTCTAAGACACCGCCAATACCCACACCGCCAGACAAGTGTACGTTCTTCCCGATTTGCGCACAGGAGCCAACGGTGACCCAAGTGTCGACGAGCGTGCCTGAGTCAATGTAAGCGCCGATGTTGATATAAGAGGGCATGAGGATCGTGTTAGCGGCGATGTAAGCCCCGTGTCGACTCAGTGCCGGCGGGACAACGCGAATGCCTCCTTTTTCAAAATCAAAATGATTTGAAAATTTTAAGGGAAGCTTATCAAAATAATTTGTAAAATTGCCTGATATTTTTTTATTTTCACAAATTCTAAAATAAAGTAGGATGGATTTTTTAATCCATTCATGTGTTATCCACTGGTTTTTTATCTTTTCTGCTACGCGCAATTCTCCCCTGTCTAATTGATTTATCACGTGAGTCACGGCTTCTTTTATTTCAGCAGAGGCGTTTTTGGGGGTTAGTGTATTGCATTGCTCAAAAGCATGATGAATGATCGTTTCCATATGAAGTGCCTTAATTTTTTAAGCAAAATATCTTTCTTCGCCTTTCTCCCCGATATTTTCAACACAACGTGCGCACAAACTTAAGTGTTGTGGGTCTGTTCCGATGTCAGGGCGATGATGCCAACAGCGTTCACATTTGGCTTGTGTTGAAGGAAAGACTTCTAAAAATAAATCCGGGATTTCAGTTTCAACTGCGTTCTTGGGTTTGTCGGCAAGCGCATGAAGTGTTGCTTGGGAAGTGATAAAAGCAAAACGCAACTCGTTTTTCAAATAAGCTAATGCTTTATAGAGTTCGGGGCTGCAATATAATTTTATTTCTGCATCCAGGTTACTTCCAATTTTTCCTGCAACACGTAATTTTTCTGATTCCTTGTTTACAAGTTCGCGTAATTTAATAATCTCTTCCCAACTTGTGTCAGGAATGAAAGAAGCGGTGGTGCGTTTAGGGCAGAGATATTGTTCTGATAGAAAAACTGATTCAGTACGATGGCCAGGCAAGTAACGCCACACTTCTTCTGCCGTGAAACTTAAAATAGGGGCATAAAGCCGCACGAGCATTTCAGCAAAATGATACATCACCGTTTGTGCCGAACGACGGGCACGACTGTGCGCAGGGCAAGTGTATTGACGATCTTTAATGATATCCAAATAAAAACTACTTAGATCGATGGTGCAAAAGCGATGAAGATGTTGGCAGGCTAAATAAAATTGGTATTGATCATAAAAATGTAAGACTTCTTTTTGTAATAGATGACCGCGATCTAACATGAAGGCATCGAGTGCTAAAAGTTGATCTAGGGGGAGGGCATCTTCGGGTTTAAAATCATGAAGATTAGCCAGCAAAAATCGCAGAGTGTTGCGTAATTTGCGATAAGTGTCCGCTGTGCGTTTTAAGATTTCATCTGAAACAGTTAAATCACCACTGAAATCAGCAGAAGCAATCCATAAACGTAATACGTCAGCGCCTAGGCTTTCGATCACTTTGTCAGGCGCAATGACGTTTCCCACAGATTTTGACATTTTATTGCCTTGCAGATCGATAGTAAAACCATGTGTCACCAGTGTTTTGAAAGGCGCTTGATGATAAAAGGCGACAGATGTTAACAAGGAAGATTGAAACCAGCCGCGATGTTGATCTGAGCCTTCAATGTAAACATCCGCAGGAAAAACTAAATCTGTATGTGTTTTTGGCACGGTGGTGTGTACGACACCTGATTCATACCATACATCTAAAATGTCATTTATTTTTTCATAGTGTTCTGCTTCACCCGGAATTAATTTTTCCAAACTGAGTGTGTGCCAGGCTTCAATACCGTCGCGTTCAATGTGATTTGCAATTTCATCAATTAATTCAGGTAAGCGAGGATGAAAAGCTTTTGTTTCTTTGTGAATGATCAACGTGAGGGGAACACCCCAATAACGTTGTCGTGAGATACACCAATCAGGGCGATGAATGATCATGTTTGTCATACGTGTTTGTCCCCATGCAGGAATCCACACTACGTTGGGGATTGCGTTTAATGTTTTCTCTCGTAATTGCTGGGCTTGCATGTTGATAAACCATTGTGGCGTCGTCATGAAAATCAAGGGTGTTTTGTGCCGCCAACAATGAGGAAAACTGTGTTGAATATGAGTGTGATGCAGTAAATTTCCTTTTTCTTTTAAGAGATCAATGATGAGTTGATCGGATTTTTTAATGTGTTGCCCAGCAAATAAAGCGGTTTGTGCCGTATAACAACCGCGCGTGTCGACAGGATTGTCTAGCGATAATTGATAACGTTGCCCCAGCGCAAAATCATCAACACCGTGTACGGGTGCGTTGTGTACGGCGCCTGTGCCAGTGTCTAAGGTGACGTGTTCGCCTAATACGATGGGGACAGAGCGTTCATAAAAAGGATGGTGTAGTTGTAAATTTTCAAGTAACTGACCTTTGAAAGTGTGACAGATCGTGTGAGAAGTGATGCCATAACGCATCAGTGTGGTTTCACTTAAACTTTCTGCTAAAACAAAATATTTTTTTGTGACATTATCTTTGAGCAGTAAATAGGTCGCTTCAGGGTGAACTGCCACGGCTTGATTTGCTGGCAGCGTCCAAGGCGTGGTGGTCCAAATGGGAATAATCACGTGTTGTAAATCTTCTTTTGTTTGTAATATTTTTTTTAATTTTTCTAAATTTAAAAATTGAAATGCAACGTCGATAGCGTGAGATTGTTTGTCTTTATATTCCACCTCTGCTTCTGCCAAAGCGGAAGCGCATTCCAAACACCAATGCACAGGTTTTTTGCCTTGATAAAGATAATGACCTTGAACTAAATTTTTGAGTGTGCGAACGATGTTTGCTTCATTGGTATAAGCCATCGTGAGATAAGGATGTGCCCAATCCCCCAATACCCCCAAGCGTTGGAATCCTTTTTTTTGTATTTCCACTTGTTCTGTAGCATAAGCACGGCAGGCTTCCCGAAAATCTTGCGCAGACAAGGAAGCGCTGGGTTTTCCTATTTTTTTTTCGACATTGGATTCGATAGGCAAACCATGGCAATCCCAGCCTGGAATGAAAGGGGCATTAAAACCATTCAATGTTTTAATTTTTAAAATAATATCTTTCAATGTTTTATTGACAGCATGACCGATGTGGATAGGGCCATTAGCATAAGGTGGGCCATCAGGCAGGGTAAAGCGAGGTGCGTTTTTTCGAAGGGTGCGAAGTTGTTGATATAAATTTATTTTTTCCCAAAAGCGCAGTGTTTCCGGCTCCTTCTGTGCCAAATTCGCTTTCATAGGGAAATCTGTTGTGGGGAGGTTCAGTGTCGATTTGTAGTTCATGGGGTTTCCAACATTTTGTAAATGTTTCTACTATTAAAAAGTTATTGAATTCAATTATAACAGAAAGATTTACGTAAAAAATCGTTTTGTCTCTTCGATGTCGTGATGGATTTGTTGTTTTAATTTTTCGATAGACTGAAATTTTTTTTCATCCCGTAGCTTTTTAATAAATTCGACGGTAATAGAGCGGCCGTAGAGATTTTGATGGTAGTTTAATAAGTGTATTTCTAACAAAGGTTTGGGGATGTTATCAATGCTAGGGCGATGTCCGATATTGGCAACGCCGGGTAAAGCCTGTGTATCAAGGCCATGAACTTTAACGATGTATACCCCTTCCAGAGGCAGCTTTTTTCGATGCAAATGAATGTTGGCCGTGGGGAAGCCCAAGTCGCGACCGCGTTTTTTGCCATGCGCGACATGCCCACTCAAAGTGTAAGGGCGATCCAGTAAAGCATGTACTAATTCAAATTGATTTTGTGCCAATGCTTCACGCACCCCTGTGCTACTCATACGATGATGTTGATAAAATCGCGCAGGCAAGATGTCGACTGTAAAGTCATAAAGGCCGCTTAATTGTTGTAATAAAGCACTATCCCCTTGGCGTTGATAAGCAAAACGAAAACCCTCGCCTATGATGAGATGTTTCATATTTAATTTTTCAATCAAAATCGTTTTTACAAAATCCACGGCGGATAAATTTGCAAAGGCCTTATTAAACCGAAGACAAATTAAATAATCTAAATTCCATTTTTTTAAATATAAACATTTTTCTTTAAAGGAAGATAATCTTGCCGGTGGATGAGTTGAAAAAAACTCAGAAGGCAAAGGTTCAAATGTTATGACTAAAGGCATGAGTTTTTGTTTTTTTGATTTTTCAATAAGATGATCTAAGAGATATTGATGACCTTGATGTAGGGCATCAAAGTTTCCAATCGTGATGATGGTTTTTTGTGGTAGAGGGGAAAGTAAGGTACGAATAATTTTCATAGAACATTACTTTTTTCTTTTATTTTTTCAGAAATTATTTTCAATAATTGCTGGGCAATATTCATTTTGCTTGTTTTTTCAAGATGAATGATTTCATTTTCAGTGAGGACTGTCAGGGCATTATCTTCTTTTTCAAAACCAATGTCCTCACGACTTACATCGTTGACGACTAGTATATCGCAAGCTTTTTTTATTTTTTTTTCTTGGATGTCAGCTAAAGAATATTGTGTTTCTGCAGCAAAGCCCACGCAATAAGGGCGAGGCATGCGATGAGCCATGAGGCTTAAAATGTCAGGCGAGGGCTCTAAAGACAAGGTGAGAGTGGTTTTTTCTTTTTTTATTTTTTGTAATGCAGGTGAAGGGAGATAGTAGTCTGATACAGCGGCGGTGCTGATGAAAACAGTATGATGTTCAATTTCATTTTCAACGGCGGATAACATTTCTTTTGCTGTTTTAAGGGGAATGAATTTGCAATGAGGGGGGGGTGAAAGTGCAGTGGGACCGCTGATCAAAGTAACATCGGCGCCTAATGCCAGTGCTGTTTTGGCAAGGGCATACCCCATTTTTCCTGAACTGCGATTTGTAAGAAAACGTATGGGGTCCAGTGCTTCTTGTGTGGGACCGGCCGTAATCAAAATTTTTTGTCCTGCAAGAAGGGGTTTTTCAATAGAAAATAATAATTGGTTTGCGATTTCTTCAGGTTCTGCCATCCTCCCCAAACCAAATTCGCCACAAGCTTGAACGCCTTCTGTAGGTCCTATAAATTGAATACCGCGCGACAAAAGTGTTTTAAAATTATGTTGTGTTGCAGGGTTGGCCCACATCGCTTGATTCATGGCGGGCGCAAGAAAAAGAGGGGCTTGTGTAGCCAAGCAAAGTGTTGTCAGTAAATCATCGGCGATACCACAACTTAATTTTGCAATAAAGTTTGCGCTGGCCGGTGCGATTAAAATGCGTTGTGCCCAGCGTGCAAGTGCAATATGGCTCATTGTGTTTTCAGCGCTCGCATCTAACAAAGCTTCATACACAGGATTATTTGAAAGGGTCTGTAATGTCAGGGGGGTTACAAATTCTTTTGCACCAAAGCTTAAAACCACTTTGACTTCGCAATTTTTCTCTCGTAGCAGTCTAATGAGTTCAGGTATTTTATAGGCTGCGATACTGGCTGTGATGCCTAATAGAACAGGGATAGCCATGATAATTTCCTACAAAGTCAGGTTATTTTACCAAGATGGTCGGGGCGACAGGATTTGAACCTGCGACCACTTGCACCCCATGCAAATGCGCTACCAGGCTGCGCTACGCCCCGTAATTTTGCTTCGCTGCGTTTCTACGAAGCTACTTTTAATTTTTCAATTTTTTCTTTCAGCTTATCTCCAACGTGAAAGGAAACGACACGTCGTGCAGAAATTAATTTTTCTTCGCCTGTTTTTGGATTGCGGCCAGGCCTTGGTTTTTTTTCTCGAATTTCAAAATTACCAAAACTTGAAACTTTGACTTTTTCGCCCTTCATTAAATAACTTTTGATATTATCAAAAAAAGAATTCACAAGCACTTTAGTGTCTGAAGGTTCTAAATAATGTGAAGAAGCAAGATGAGTAATAATATCAGCTTTCGTTAAAGTCATTTGTAAGCTTGCTTGGCTTTCTCTGCAATCGCAGAAAAACTGACAGGATCATTGAATGCAATTTCTGCCAAAATTTTTCGATCGATTTCAATCGAAGCTTTTTTCAAACCTGCCATGAAGCGACTATAAGAAAGACCACAAATACGTGCTGCGGCATTGATACGCGTTATCCATAAAGAACGAAATTCACGTTTTTTTACTCTGCGATCACGGTAAGCATATTGTCCTGCGCGAGTGACTGCCTGCTTTGCTACACGAAATACACGACCGCGTGCTTCGCGATAACCTTTGGCTTTCTTCAGAATTTTTTTGTGACGTGCACGTGCAGTGACACCTCGTTTTACTCTTGTCATGGTGTTTCTCCTCTACGATGTTAAGATGCGTCGCGTAACATGCGTTTAACACTTAAGACATCGGAAGGATGTACTGCGTGTGTACCGCGTAATTGGCGTTTGCGTTTGGTGGTTTTTTTGGTGAGTATGTGGCGTTTATGCGATTGCGCATGTTTGTAACCTTTGGCAGTACGCTTAAAACGTTTTGCTGCGCCACGATTGGTCTTTAACTTAGGCATTTCAATATCTCCGCTATTTCATTGTTTGTGAAAAACATCTTAATTGTCATTGCGAGAAAAACACGCCCCTTGCTTTAAAAAGAAGAGAGATCTTTTATGTGTTTTTCGAAGCAATCCAGAGCTGGGTTCTCGCTTTACCGCTTCTAAAAAAGAGAACTGCTTCTAGATTGCTTCAAAAAATGCGTGAACCCTCTTGCTTTTTTTAAAATAACGGGACGCATTTTTCTCGCAATGACGAAAATTACGTTTTCCGGACATCTCCTTTCAAAATTATTTTCAAGCTTTTGAAAGGGTCATACGTGAAGCCATGAAAAACTTTTCTTGTATTCTCATGTTTTTTCACGTGCGACTATTTTTTTTAGGAGCAATAATCATCACAAGCTGGCGCCCTTCCATTTTTGGGGAAAATTCAACGACCCCGTGAGACGCTAAATCAACTTGTAATCGCTCCATTATCTTAGCTCCAATTTCAATGTGAGTTAGCTCACGTCCGCGAAATCGAAGGGTTACTTTGGCCTTATGGCCTTCTCCAAGGAAACGAATCAGGTTGCGTAGTTTTACCTGGTAGTCTCCTTCATCCGTCACCGGACGAAACTTTATTTCTTTTACTTGCATGACTTTTTGTTTTTTCTTTGCAAGGGCTTTTTGTTTGTTTTGCTCAAACAAAAATTTTCCATAATTCATGATACGACAGACAGGGGGATCAGCGTTAGGTGATATTTCCACTAAATCAAGTTCGTCTTGTTCTGCTTGATGTAATGCTTCACGTGCAGTGACGATACCCACTTGTTTTCCATCCGCTCCAATCAATCGTATCTGCGGTGCACGAATATCATGATTGGTGCGAACTGATGATTTGTCTGCGCTAATAAAGTTGTCTCCTAAAATTAATTTTTGCTAGCAACGGTTTCCAATAATAATTGGCAAAAAGCATCTGTTGTCATGCTACCTAGGTCTTTCCCATGGAGGGTTCTGACTGAAATAGTCTGAGTTGATGCTTCTCGTTCACCAATAATTAACAGGAAGGGAACACGCTGTAATGTATGTTCCCGGATTTTAAAGCCTATTTTTTCATTTCTCAAGTCGATTTTTGTTCGTAAACCCGCAATTTGTAATTTTTGATGGATTTCATTAGCAAAAACAGCTTGTTTATCGGTAATCGTGAGGATACTCGTTTGTACGGGGGCAAGCCAGAGCGGAAGTATTCCCGCGTAATGTTCGATGATAATGCCAATGAAGCGTTCGAGAGAACCTAAAATAGCGCGGTGGAGCATCACAGGGACTTTGTGTGTGTTGTCTTGTGCAACGTAACTTGCGCCCAAGCGTTCTGGCATAAAGAAATCTAACTGTAAAGTGCCGCAGCCCCAGCTTCTGCCTAAACAGTCCTTCATTTCAAATCCAATTTTCGGGCCGTAAAAAGCCCCGTCTCCGGGCGCCAGTTTCCAAGGAATATGATTTTGTTTTAGGGTGTCTTCTAAGGCTTTTTCTGCTTTATTCCACATTTCTTCCGTGCCCACGTGTATGGCGGGGCGTGTAGATAATACGATACTGATGTCTTCAAAATTAAAATCGTTATAAATGTCTTGAGCTAAATGTATAAATCGAGTGGCTTCTTCTTGGATTTGTTCTTCCGTACAGAAGACATGGCCATCATCTTGTGTGAAAGCGCGAGTGCGTAATATACCGTGCAAAGCACCCGAAGGTTCATTGCGGTGGCAACAACCAAATTCGGCGAAGCGTAAAGGAAGATCGCGATAGCTTTTTAAACCTTGATTGAAAACTTGAATATGTGCAGGACAACTCATGGGTTTAATGGCAAAAACATGTTTTTCAGATTCTGTAATAAACATGTCTTTATGGAATTTTTCCCAGTGCCCTGATTTTTCCCATAAGGAACGATCCAGTATTTGTGGCGTCCGTATTTCTTGATAACCCTGTGCTGTTAATTTTTCGCGGATATAATTTTCTAAGATGCGATACAAAATCAAGCCCTGGGGGTGCCAAAACACCATACCGGGCCCTTCTTCTTGAATATGAAATAAATCCAGTGCTTTTGCAATTTTGCGGTGATCACGTTTTTCTGCTTCTTCTTGAGCGGTGAGGTATTTTTCAAGGTCTTCTTTTGTCGTCCAAGCTGTACCATAAATACGTTGCAGCATTTCATTTTTGGAATCCCCTCGCCAATATGCGCCGGCAATTTTTGTTAATTTAAATATTTTTAAGAATTTTGTGTTAGGAACATGAGGGCCGCGACATAAATCGATGAAATCGCCTTGTTGATAAAGAGAAAGGGTTTCATTGTTTGGGATAGCCGAAATAATTTCGGCTTTATAGTGTTCGCCTATCTCTTTAAAAAAAGCAATGGCTTTTTCGCGTGACCATTCTAAACGTTGTATTGGAAGATTTCGTTTTACTATCTCATGCATTCGTTTTTCGATCGCAGAGAGTTGTTCAGAGGTGAAAGGGGTTTTACAAGAAAAATCATAATAAAAACCATTTTCGATAACTGGGCCAATGGTGACTTGTGCTTCAGGAAATAATTCTTTGACTGCATGTGCAAGCAAGTGTGCGCTGGAGTGTCGTAAAATTTCCAAGCCTTCTTCATCCTGAGCTGTGATAATTTGAATTGCTGTATTTTCTTTTACGATAAAAGACGTATCGACCAAACGCCCCTTTATTTTTCCTGCCAACGCGCACTTTGCAAGTGAGGGGCTTAAGTCTTGTGCGATTTTATAAATAGGGACAGGCGCATCATAATGACGCTGACTACTGTCAGGCAAAGTAAGCGTAATAGGCATAGAAAAGGCAGTCCGTGTGATGGTAGGCACGAGTGGGATCGAACCACCGACCACCACCATGTCAAGGTGGTGCTCTACCACTGAGCTACGTGCCTATGAAAAGTCATAGAAGATAGCATTCAAGAAAACAGGAATCAATTCCTTATTGCAGATGAAATTTTTAGTGAAATCATACCATGGGTTTCAGTATCATAAATTTCAGAAGGGAAAAGAGCGGGGTTTTTAAAGGATTTTCCAGAAATTATCAATTTTTTTACCGATGCTTTTCGAATAAAATTTTGCAAACTTCTTGTGATTGGGCCATATCGTGGTGTTATTAGGATGAAAGCATCAGGCAGAGGCATTTCTAATAAATTTTTAAACCCCTGAACGGATAAATGTCCTGTTAAGATAACGTTTTCTTTTGAATTTGAAATTAATAAAACACAGGATGGCGCTTTATCATTTTCATTTTTTTCTATAGAAGGATAAATAATTTTAAATTGAAACTGTTCCCATTCCCACATCATACCGGCATGACAAGATTGCACAGAGGCATGGGCGAATAATTCAGGTGTAATAGAAATAATCTTTTTAACAGGAAACTCATTCACAAGACTTTGAGTGCCCCCATAGAGCAATTTATCATTACTGCTAATCAATAAAATGTCGAGAAAGTTTATTTTTTGTGTTCGTAGAAAAGGAATAATAAATTGACTTCCTGCTTCATGTGTTTCGTCCTTTTTAAATCCCGTATCAAAAAGTAAATGATGATGTAAAGTTTGTATTAAAACAGATTGTCCTCTTTCAACATCAAGGACTGTAAACTTTATTTCGTTATTTTTGAGCACAGGATAATGAATGAAAAGGGGCAGACACCATAAGACACTTAAATATTTGCAAGGAAAGCCACGCGGACTTAGAAACAACAATAGAGAGAGGAAGGTGGTGATCATAAAAACAGGAGATGAGAAAGCAAGATGAAATTGTAAAAAAGACAAATTCGCCATACTTTCTAGGAAATGCCAAAGAAATTGAAATAATTTATCTGCTAAATAAAAAAAGAAATGGCTTAAAAAATTATTTTTTATAAAAAATAAACCGGTAAAACACAGGGGTAAAATAATCCAACCCACAAAAGGAACCGCAACAAGATTGCTGGCAAAACTGACGAGGCTGATTTGCTGGTAGAACA
>Ga0156033_150_pt1 | contig 16368 bp, 15 predicted proteins | sample RifCSPlowO2_02_FD_107687 | JGI IMG/M metagenome (GOLD analysis project Ga0156033, IMG submission 107687) | Gammaproteobacteria bacterium RIFCSPLOWO2_02_FULL_38_11 | reverse complement strand
AATCATCAATAAAACTGTCGTCATCACGGGAGGCGCTTCAGGATTAGGTGCTGCTTGTGCGTATCAATTGAGTTTGTCCGGCGCAAAAATCGCTATCCTAGATACGCAAATAGAATTAGCACAGAAGATAGCAAAAGAAACACGAGGCTTAGCATTTTCTTGCGATGTTACACAACCCAGCGAAATAGAAAAAGCATTTTCTGAAATTCAAAGTCAATTGGGTGAAGCCCGTATCATCATTAACTGCGCGGGCATTGCACCGGCTAAACGCTTGGTAGGACGCGACGGCCCTCTCCCTACAGAAGTTTTCACTAAGACCATCCAAATTAATTTGATCGGCACATTTAACGTCATGCGCGAAGCAGCACAACGCATGTCAACTTTTCCTTGGTCTGACAAATCACAATCCTGTGGCGTTATCATCAATACAGCATCGATAGCTGCTTTTGATGGTCAAATTGGTCAAGTACCTTATAGTGCATCGAAAGGCGGCGTTGCCGCCATGACCTTACCTGCGGCGCGTGAATTAGCGCAATTTGGCATTCGTGTCGTTGCGATTGCCCCCGGGATTTTTGCCACACCGATGTTATTATCCATGCCGCAACAAGTACAAGACAGTTTAAGCGAACAAGTCCCTTTTCCCAAACGCCTCGGCCAACCCCAAGAGTTTGCACAATTGGTACAGCAAATTATTCAAAATGAAATGCTAAATGCCTGCGTCATTCGCTTGGATGGTGGGATTCGTATGCAGGCGAAATAGTTTTGCGTGAAAACAGACACACGCCTTTTGTGTATCGATGAAATTCACCAATACCCGTCTTGGTCACGCGAGCTTAAGAATATTTTTGATTATCATTAGGGAGGATATATGTCACCCACGAAACGTCCACCGACGCATCAACGGACGACACGCTCATTTCAAATTAAAATGACTCAAAATCCCATCCAACTCATCTAAATTATGATAACAAATGAGAATCGTACCTTTGCCCTTCTCGCTGTGAGTTAACGTGACTTTTGCACCTAATTTTTCAGATAAACGCGTTTGCAAATGACGAATATCTGCAGACAAAGCTTCTTGCTTTTTGGGTGAAGCCGATGTTTGTAAATGATGGATATAACGCTCCAATTCTCGTACAGAACAACCCTGAGAGACACTCTGGGTTGCCGCTTGACTCTGAGTCGCGCCTGTTAATGCTAATAAGGCTTTGGCATGCCCTAATTCAATTTTATTTTGTTCCAATAGTTTTTGCACATCAGGATTTAAATTCAAAATCCGCAGTAAATTTGTGATCGTAACGCGCGATTTCCCCACCAAATTAGCCACCGCTTCATGCGTTAAATCAAATTCTTGGATCAAACGTTCCAAGGCTTGCGCTTCTTCTAATGGGTTTAAATCTTCACGCTGAATATTTTCAATTAATGCCAAAGCAGACGCTTGATGATCATCGATTTCTTTTATGATCACTGGCACTTCACTTAAGCCCGCTAGTTGCGCCGCACGCCAACGTCGCTCTCCTGCGATAATTTCATATCGTTGGGAACCCATATGCCGAACAACAAGCGGCTGTATAACGCCAGAGGTTTTAATCGATATCGCCAACTCTTGAAGAGCATCTTGATTCATTGTTTTTCGTGGCTGGTATTTGCCTCGCTGTAATACATCCATCGGTAAGGTTTGCAAAACAGTTTGTGTTGAAATAGCTTTGGGTGTCGTCACCGTTTCTACGGAGAGATCACTTAATAATGTCGCCAATCCTCGGCCTAATCCTCGTTTTTTAATGGTAGACATGGACTTATCCCTCTGCGGTTACTTTCGTCGGTTGAACTTTTTTATGTTTCTGTAACATTTCTGCTGCAATCGCTAAATATGCAGCAGCCCCCGCAGAATGCTTGTCATAAAGTAAAATTGGCAATCCATGACTGGGCGCTTCTGCTAAACGCACGTTCCGAGGGATCACGGTTTTATAAACCAAGTCTTTGAAGTGCATTAACAATTGATCCGATACTTGCTGTGTCAAACAGTTTCGACCATCGTACATCGTTCGTAATAAACCTTCGACCACCAAACGTGTGTTACTCATTTGAGTGATATCACGCACAGTCGCCAACAAACCTGTTAAACCTTCCAAAGCATAATATTCACATTGCAAAGGAATTAAAACAGAATCCGAAGCAACCAAAGCATTCACCGTCAACATGTTTAACGAGGGAGGACAATCAATTAAAATATAATCATATTCTTTATTCAAAAGGGTCAGCTGCTCTGATAAACGAAATTCTTTTCGTTCTTGCTGTACTAAATTTATTTCGCTTTCTGTTAAATCTGCATTGCCCGGCAATAGCTCATAATGACATTCTGTTTTTACAATAACATCAGAGAGGGAGGCACGCGCAAGCAAAACATCATTCATGGAAAGCGTGATTTCATTTTTATTAACGCCACTGCCCATCGTGGCATTGCCTTGAGGATCTAAATCAATCAGCAAGATATGGCAACCATAGTGAGCAAGCGCAGCGGCCAGGTTAATACTCGTCGTGGTTTTCCCTACCCCGCCTTTTTGGTTGGCGATGGAAATAATCCTTCCCATAAAAAATCCTGTCTTGTTGAAACAAACACGACATTCTACTTTAAATTAAAACGCCAACCAAATATACTTTTCGCACGTATCTTCATATGACGCCCTATTGTGATCCAACTTAAAAATCTTTCTAAAACGTTTTCTACGCGCGCGGGGAAAATCACCGCACTTCAAAAGATTAATTTACATATCCATCCCGGTGAAATTTTTGGTGTCATTGGACAAAGCGGCGCAGGGAAAAGCACGCTGATTCGATGCGTTAATTTATTAGAACGCCCTGACGAGGGTGAGATCCTGATTAAAAATAAAAACATTTTAAAATTTTCGTCTTCAGAATTATGCAAATTGCGCCATCACATGGGGATGATTTTCCAGCACTTTAATTTATTATCTTCACGCAATGTGTATGACAATATTGCACTTCCTTTAGAATTATTGAATTATTCTTCGCAAGAAATAAAGAAAACCATCGAACCACTTATTGAACTCACCGGTCTTGAAAATAAAACACAGGCTTTCCCACGCCAATTAAGTGGCGGACAAAAACAGCGGGTCGCTGTCGCACGTGCCCTGGCCAGCAATCCTGATATTATTTTATGTGATGAAGCGACGTCAGCCCTGGATATTCAAACAAGCCATGCCATCTTAGCCTTATTACGCGATATTAATAAAAAATGGGGTATCACGATTTTAGTCATAACACATCAAATGGACGTGGTGAAAAATTTATGTGATCGTGTTGCATTGCTTTCACACGGTGAAATTCTTGAGTGCGCAAGCGTTGTTGATTTCTTTACACGGCCCAAAACTGAAAAAGCAAAAAAATTAATTGAAACACTTTTACATCGAGAATTGCCAGACAAATTGACGCAACGCATGCAAGCTTCTTCTTTTGCTTCTGCCACGCCTGTTTGGCGTATTTTCTTTAAAGGCCAAAGTGCTGAGACACCTTTGATTTCAGTGCTTATTCAAACATTTCACTTGGAAATTAATATTTTTCAAGGCAATATCGAAAATTTAAAAGATGAAACATTGGGAATTTTAGATGTCACTGTCAAAGGCACAGAAGAAAATATAAAAAAAGGGATGGCGTATTTACGTGAAAAAGGCGCACAAGTCGAGGTGATGGGATATGTTTGAAATTAATTTATTTATTGAACCTTTTTTTCAAACACTTTACATGGTGTTTGTTTCGGGGTTTTTTGCCACTGTCTTCGGCTTACCTCTCGGTATTTTACTTTTCATTACACAATCACAACACATCCTACCCAAGCCCCATTTATACCGTGGTTTATCGCTCTTGGTCAGCGGGTTACGCTCCATCCCTTTTATTATTTTAATGATTGCGATCATCCCTTTTACACGGTTGATTGTAGGCACATCGATAGGCACCACCGCCAGCATTGTACCGCTGACACTGTGTGCCATTCCTTTTCTAGGAAAAGTCATTCAAACCACCCTGCAAGAAATTCCGTTTGGATTGATTGAAGCCTCGCAAAGCATGGGGGCATCCACGCAACAAATTATTTTAAAAATTTTAATTCCTGAAAGTCTGCCTGGCATTATCCACGCAATTACTTTAACGCTTATTAACTTAGTGGCTTATTCTGCGATGGCGGGTGCCATTGGGGGTGGGGGCTTGGGTGATCTTGCGATTCGCTATGGTTATCAGCGTTTTGATACAAATGTGATGTTTTTCACTGTGGTCATTCTAATTGTGCTTGTCCAAGTTATCCAATACTTGGGGGAGCAATGCGCCAAGAGGCTTAAACGATAACTGGCTTCACAGCTAAATTCTAAAAGAACACTCGTCTTTTAGCTTAAATGCGCCAAATTCAAAAAAAACGATATTGCGCAACTTGTTTTTTTCCTATAAAGTTACGCAATATCGTAAAAATTCAATTATGCGCAACTTATGACAAAACCACCTTTTGTGGGACGCAGCCAAGAATTACATGCTCTGAATGATCTATTACAAAAAAAAACTGCCAGTTTAGTGGTGATAAAAGGACGTAGACGAATAGGGAAGAGCCGACTTGTACAGGAGTTTGCATCCAACAAAAAATATTACGTCTTTTCTGGATTGCCTCCTACAGAAAATACGACTGCTCAATCTCAACGTGATGAATTCTCAAGACAGCTTGCGACTCAAGCAGGGTTACCTGAAATTTCCGCAGATGATTGGAGTAAATTATTTTTATTACTTGCAGAAAAAACGAAAACAGGGCGCGTGATTATTCTTTTTGATGAAATATCTTGGATGGGCTCTAAAGATCCTGATTTTTTAGGAAAAATAAAAAATAGTTGGGATTTGTATTTATCAAAAAACCCAACACTGATATTTATTTTATGTGGCTCAGTCTCATTTTGGATTGAGAAAAACATTATTAACAGCACCGGGTTTTTAGGTAGAATTTCTTTGAAATTAACGCTTGATGAACTTTCTTTGCCTGAGTGTAATCTTCTTCTTCAGCATCTTGGCTTTAATCGATCATCATTCGAAAAACTTTTAATTCTATCTATTACTGGCGGCATTCCTTGGTATATAGAACAAGTCAGACCCAATCATTCTTCTCTTGAGAACATTAAACGCTTATGTTTTGAAAAAGAGGGGTTGTTCGTTGATGAATTTAGATTTATTTTCCATGATTTATTTGGTCGTCGAGGTGATATCTGCAAGAAAATAGTAGAGTATCTATCGGAAGGTTCCGCAGAATATTCAGAAATTGTATCTAAATTGAATTATCATAGCAGTGGTTCGTTGAGTGAATATCTGAATGATTTAATGATTTCTGGTTTTATCAGTCGTGATTATGTCTGGGTACTGAAAAGTGGAAAAGATGCGCTGCGATTAAGTAAGTTTCGCTTAAGCGACAATTATTTGAGATTTTATTTTAAATATATTTCTCCACGCCTAAGTCGAATTCGAAAAAACCAATTTTCGGATTTATCTCTTTTATCTTTGCCTAATTGGGATGGCATCATGGGCTTGCAATTTGAAAATTTGGTTTTGAAAAACAGAAAGAAAATTCACGGAATCCTTGGATTAAAAGCAGAAGAAATTATAGCGGACAATCCTTATTATCAACGCAAGACAAAAAAGCAAGAGGCTTGTCAAATCGATTACTTTATCCAAACCCGTTATAATACTTTATTTTCTTGTGAGATAAAGTTTTCAAGAAAAGAAATTAATTCCTCGGTGATTTCCGAAGTTAAGAAAAAAATAGAAAAACTAGCCTTACCGAAAGATTTTGCTTGTTTGCCCGTGTTAATTCACGCCAATGGTGCAAGCCAGGAAATACAAGAATCAAATTATTTTTTTAGGATTATAAATTTTAGTGAGATGCTTTACTAAACCGTTGCAGGATAAATGCGAAAACATAAGACAGATCGCTTGCTAGTAGCAACATTGGGTATAGACAATCCTCTATCTTTCCTGTAAAATATTTGCGCTATTCTTAAATCCACATCGAGGTTCAGACATGAAATTATTGAAACTTTTCTCTTTAACAACAAGCCTTCTTTTGTTGTCTCACGTTGCTTTTGCTGTTCAACCTGCGCCGAAGGAATGCCCCCGATTAAGTAAAATAAAACAAGCCGGTTTTTCACATGCCTTCCCTTCAGAGGGTTATTACTTCATCTATCAAATTGATGACTTTGATACACCGCAAACATGGACTTTTGGTATGACACTACAAGCTGAGTCTTCTGCAGAAGCAAAATTACTGGCGACAAATATATTAAATAATTTAAATACCAGCCCAACACCCTCGCAAGTCATCCCCGGTTTTTGGCTTTGTACCTATATGGAAGAAGATGATAAAGGTATCGGCGCGACAGCCATGACTATCGCTGATGATGATGGGAGCTATGTAGGCCCTCTACAAGTCATGCAATTGATGAAGAAATAAAAAGAGTTTCGCGCTTACAGCGCTTGGGGTTTGTGGGGAATTCGACCCTTGTGGTCGCCCACGTTGATGACACGTATAATTTTGCGCGGGCAGCCACAAGGGCTGCCCCTACTTGTTTTTTCGGAGTTTAGACATGAACTTATTAAAACTTTTTTCTTTAACAACAAGCCTTTTTTTGTTGTCTCAAGTTGCTTTTGCTGTTCAACCTGCGCCGAAGGAATGCCCCAGTTTAAGTAAAATAAAACAAGGGAATTTCCGTACTGCTCTTATAGAAGAGCACTCAGGGGAGTTCGGAAACCTCTACTATGTCTATCAAATCGATAACTTTGATATGCCTCAAACATGGCTCTTTGGCACGCTCGGAGGAGGTCAAACACCGGCGGAAGCTATATTATTCGCAATGACGTGGTTAAGTACGTTGAATAACACCCCTTATCCTAAACAACACTACGGCATGTGGGTTTGCGAATATGGTGAAGATACGGGTGCCATGACGATCGCTGATGATAAGGGTGACCTCGTTGCTCCCTCCCCCGAGCAAGCCATGAGCTTATTGAAATAAAATGATTTTCAGATGCAACGAATATACCCCTAAGCAGCCAAGTGACAATCACCCGAACGCTTCCATAGATTTTTCACTTTTAATGATTTTTTCTTACTTTTTGCTATCCATAAGTCATAATTCATTTGTTGGGTTAGCCAGCTTTCAGGCGTAGTGTTAAACGCCTTGGCAAGACGCAAAGCCATTTCAGGACTTATACCCGTTTTTCCATTTATAAGCTCTGATAAGGCTTTTCTGCTTACACCAAGATTTTTCGCAGCTTCTGTAATAGAAAGACCCAGCGGTTTAAAACATATTTCCTTAATAATTTCACCAGGGTGCGGCGGGTTATGCATCATCATTCCTCTCCTAACATTCATTAATGATAGTCAATGTAATCTACGTCTGTAACATCTACCCCATCAAATTTAAAAACGATCCGCCAATTTTTATCAACTTTAACGGAGTATTGATTTTTTCTAGAGCCCATTAAACGATGGAAAGCAAAACCAGGTAAATTCATATCTTCTGGTTTATGAATCGAATCTAGCCGTGAAAGTATTAAACGTAATTTTCTTTCATGAGTAGGATCAATCCCTGCTTTATGGCCCAGCGAATATAACTTCTTTAATCCTTTATGTAAGAAACTTTTTATCATGAGTAGCTATCCTGCTCTATTTTTCATACTGTAACCCGATACGTATCGGGTGTCAATGCAAAGGTTTTTTTGGTGTGGCTGACACGGAAATTGTCTGTTGGGTATATACCCCTTACCCATGAAGATGCGAACTTATAACCTCAAGCCTGGGGCTTATCTTTTCGCGCTTCTCAGTCGAAAAACCTCGAAATATAATAAATATTCCTTCGTTTATCTCCTTCCGATGCGCGAAAATCTAAACCCCATTCTTGGGTTCTAACTCCGCATCTTCATGGGTAAAGGGTATAGACAACCCGCCGTCTTTCCCGTAAAATTTTTGCACTATTTTTTAAATTCCCCATCGGAGCTCAAGCTTGAACTTATTAAAACTTTTTTCTTTGGCAACAAGCCTTTTGTTGTTTTCCCAAATGGCTTTTGCTATTCAACCTGCGCCGAAGGAATGCCCCAGTTTAAGTAAAATAAAACAAGGGGATTTTCGTACTTTTCTTCTAGGCCACTCAGAAAAACTCGATGAAAGCATGTACCAGATCTATCAAATCAATAATTTTGATACGCCTCAAACATGGCTTTTTCTGACGCTCGCACCAGGTCAAACACCTGCGCAAGCCATATCCTTCACAATAACGAGGTTAGATACCCTGAACACACCTAACCCTAGACTACGCCACGGCGTATGGGAGTGTGGATACGATGATGATACTGGCGCTATAACAATCGCTGACGACAAGGGTGGCTTTGTCGCGCCTTCCCCCGAACAAGCCATGAGCTTACTGAAATAAAATAAAGTGGTTTTTAAGAAATGAAAAAAATTCTCTTTTATTTTTTAATCTTTTGGTTTCTGGTCGCTTGTCAGAAATCACCAAAGATTGAAGAAGTGCGGGTGGGGACCATCGCAGGTCCTGAAACGGAGTTAATGAAAACCGCCGCCGATGTTGCAAAAGAAAATTATCATCTGCAAGTGACGATCATTGAATTCAGCGATTACGTTATTCCCAATGTTGCTTTAAATGACGGTTCGATTGACGCGAACATGTTTCAACACGCACCCTATTTGAAAAATGCCATGCAACAACATGCTTATGACTTTGTGGCCGTTGCAAAAACATTTATTTATCCTATGGGGGTTTATTCTAAAAAAATTAATAATTTAGCTTTGTTACCTGATAATGCAATTGTTGCCATTCCCAACGATCCCACTAATGAAGCGCGCGCTTTATTACTCTTAGAAAAAGCGGGTTTAATTCGACTGAAAGAGGGAAGTAATGAAAACGCAACGCTACAGTCTATTGTTTTAAATCCAAAACATTTAAAAATTAAAGAAATGGATGCGGCAAGTTTACCGCGCGTATTGGATGACACAACACTGGCTGTGATTAACACCAACTATGCTATCCCGGCAGGCTTAGTTCCCAATAAAGACGCCCTCTTGCTAGAAGATAAAGGTTCTCTTTATGCAAATTTACTTGTCGTAAACAAAAAAGATGTGAGCAGTAAAAAAATAGAAGAATTGATTAAAGCATTGCATTCTGAAGCCGTAAAAGAAAAAGCAAATGATTTATTTCAGGGACAAGCGGTTTCTGCGTGGTAATCTTGCTCTTTTAGCCTCTTAGCTTAATCAAAAAAGAGCTCTCTGTTTTTTATAACGATGTTGCAACCAAAAAGACGACGTTTTGCGTAAATCCTATGAAACTGATCAAAATAAAAATCCTTGACCCACGCCTCGGAAAAGAATTTCCGCTGCCTCGCTATGAAACACAAGGCTCGGCAGGCTTGGATTTGCGCGCGACACTTGAAACACCCTTGCATCTTGCGCCAAATGAAACACAATTACTTCCCACAGGGATGGCATTACATATTGAGGATCCCGGGCTTTGCGCCGTTGTTTTACCTCGCTCTGGCTTGGGACATAAGCATGGTATCGTATTGGGAAATTTAGTGGGATTAATCGATTCTGATTATCAAGGACAACTTTTCATTTCTTGCTGGAATCGCAGCTCAAATCCTTTTACAATTCAACCCGGCGATCGTATCGCACAACTGGTTTTTTTACCTATCGTGAAAATTGAATTCACCACAGTAAATGAATTTGATACTTCTGACCGTGCCATAGGGGGCTTGGGTCATACGGGAAAAAATTAATGATGCATGAAATCGTTTCAAGCCCTTCTCCTGAAATCTTCCGCGCTTATGATATTCGAGGAATTTATCCGGATGTTTTAAATAAAAATATCGCTTATACCTTGGGGCTGGCCTTGGGCTCACTCGCGCAAACCCAATCTCAAACTTCCATCATCGTAGGCCATGATCATCGCTATTCAAGCCATCCTCTTTGTCATGCTTTATGTGAGGGCTTAAGAAAAACAGGGATACGGGTCATCAATATTGGCCAGGTTGCAACACCTTTATTATATTTTGCGACCTATTTTCTAAAAATCCCCAACGGCATTATGATCACAGGTAGCCACTGTGAAGCACATTACAATGGTTTCAAAATGATATTGGGTGGGAATGTTCTAGCAGATGAGGCGATACAAGATTTATTACGTCGTATTCAAGAAAGAAAATTTTTATTTAGCAAAGAAGACGGTAGCTATATTGAAAAAAACATCACAACACATTACATCGATGACATCACACAACGCATTTCTCCTTTTGCAAAAAAAAATAAAATTGTCATTGACGCAGGCCATGGGATGTTAAGCGAGCTTGCGCCTATCGTTTTAAAAAAACTGCAGTGCGATGTGATCCCCTTGTATTGTAATATTGATCCTAACTTTCCTGATCATCACCCCGACCCTTCGCAGCCAGAAAACTTACAAGATCTCATTCACGCCGTAAAAACACATCATGCTGATCTCGGCATTGCTTTTGATGGAGATGGTGATCGTATTGGCGTTGTGACAGGGGCAGGAAAAATCATTTGGCCGGATCGCTTGCTTGCTGCTTACGCAAAAGAAATTTTAAAAAACACACCCCATGCAACCATTATTTATGATGTAAAATGCACGCGCCATCTTCAACCGTTCATTGAATCTTGCGGTGGACACGCACTTTTATGGAAAACAGGACATAGCTACATTAAAACAAAAATGAAAGAAACACAGGCAATTCTGGCCGGTGAAATGAGTGGCCATATTTTCTTTTCAGATAATTGGTATGGTTTTGATGATGCCTTATATGCAGCCGTTCGTTTAATTTCACTTTTATCAACACAAACTTTATCGTGCCATGATTTTTTCAAACTCATTCCTGACAGCATCAACACCCCTGAATTAAAACTCCCGATGGAAGAAGAAAAAAAATTTCCATTCATTGATCAATTTATAAAAAATTCTATTTTCCACACCGGAAAGAAAATAATCATTGATGGTTTGCGTGTAGAATATGATGATGGTTTTGGTTTGATTCGCGCTTCCAACACCTCCCCTTATTTGATTTTACGTTTTGAAGGTTTAACAACAGAGGCTTTAACGCGCATTCAAAATGAATTCAGAAAAAATCTATTGAACCTCTCACCGGAATTGCTTAGTTTACCTTTCTAGCAAGGAATCCCATGTTTTCTCGAATTATTTTAATTTTTCTTTTTTTCTTTGGGCTTATCACAATAAGCGCTTGTACCAGCCAGCTTACACAACGCAGTGATGTCCAACAGTTTATTCATGGCATGGTTGACAAACATCACTTCAACGAAGCGTCTCTTGAAAACACTTTTTCACAAACCCATAAAAACAAAAAAGTTTTAAAATTAATGTCTAAACCTTCTGAAAAAAAACCTTGGTATTTTTATCAGAAACTTTTTATTTCTGAGAAACACCTTCAAAATGGCCTTGTTTTTTGGAAAAACAATGCAAAAACTTTAAGACAAGCAGAAAAACAATATGGTGTCCCTGCTTCGATCATCGTTGCAATCATTGGCATTGAAACAAATTATGGAGATAACCAAGGTAATTTCCAAACAATGGATGCACTGTCAACGCTGGCATTTTATTATCCCTCACGTTCAACTTATTTTAAAACAGAGTTAGAACAATTTCTTTTATTAAGTCGCGATCAATCTTGGGATCCTATTTCAATACAAGGTTCTTATGCGGGGGCTTTGGGTTATCCGCAGTTCATGCCGAGCACTTATCGAAAATACGCAGTCAGTGTCGCTAAAAATAAAAAAGCAAATTTGTTTAAAAATCCTCGTGACGCCATCATCAGTGTTGCAAATTATCTTCATAAAAAAGGATGGCATCTTCATCAACCCATCGCCGTACAAGCACAGGTGAAAGGTAAAACCTATGAAAGTTTAGGGAAGAAGTCACCGCCTCAAACACTCGCTGCGCTGTCAAAACAGGGCGTTTACGCAAATAAAACCTATCCTGGACATATGAAAGCAGGGTTTTTAAGTTTAGAAGGCAGATCGGATCTTGAATTTTGGCTTATTTTTCATAATTTTTATGTCATTATGGCTTACAATAATAGCAGTGTTTATGCGATGGCTGTTTATCAACTGAGTCAGCAACTTGTTCAAAATTATTATCGTGGGTGATAAGCGATGAATACACTACTTAAGCCTATTTTTTTATTTTGGTTTTTGAGTTTAAGCTTGGTCTTTTTATTAATGCAAATCTCCGGTTGCACGACGATGCGTCGTGGAACACCGGATGGTCCCCCTTCTTTTTATGTTAATGTTGATAAAATAAAAAATCCTGTTCCTAAACCCTTACCGAAGAGTCGCCGTGGGAATCCTTATTCTTATGTTGAATTTGGTAAACGTTATTATGTTATGGACAATAGCAAGGGGTATTGCGAGCGCGGACTTGCATCTTGGTATGGCATGAAGTTCCACCAGCGTCACACCTCCAGTGGCGAACGATTTGATACAACAGAGATGACGGCTGCTCACAAAACATTGCCCCTTCCCACTTACGCATTAGTGACTAACTTAGAAAACGGGAAACAAATCATTGTAAAAGTAAATGATCGCGGACCTTTTCATGGTAATCGCATCATTGATTTGTCTTACGTTGCCGCAGTGAAATTAGGGGTTTATCCAAAAGGGACAGCGCATGTTGAAGTTAAAGCGATCGACCCTTATCAATACCAAAAAAAATCAATGCATAGCCCCTTTGCATCTCAAAAACAAATTCACTCGCCGCCGCCTTCTGGGCATTATGTAAAACTAGGTACTTTTAGAAAAGAAATGCAAGCACGCAGAACAGCAAAGAAAGCGGCGACATTAATTCAAACGAATGTTCGTATTATCAAACAACATAAAGAAAAAAGTGATCCCCATTATTTTGTCGGGGTGGGTCCTCTCAAAAATCAAACGCAGGCAAAATATATTATAAAAGCATTAAAAACAAAGGGATGGGAAACACCTTTGGCGATTATTAGTTATTAAAAAATAAATTGACAAAGAATAAATGGATAAAAAATAAAATAAATTTATAATTTTCGAAAAATTTGAGTAATCCCACTCTTTTTGTAGCCGAGAAAAACCTTTAGAGACACGCCCTAAACCTATGCTAATATCTCACTAATTTAAAAATAAAGGAAAAAAGCTTATGCCCCCCGTCTTTAAAAAACAGTCAGCAGCAAATAATTTTGAAAATATCCCCAGTGATGAAAATAATGGTGCTACACAGGCAAGCAATACCTCAGATTCTCAACAAATTATTCTTGACCTTCCTACCCCCCCTATTGCCAGCACTAGTACGGAGGCGAAAGAGGATACGCAACAGCCCCCTTCTGCGGAAAATAATGCTCGTACGCTTATTTCTCCGGCTCCTTTGCTTATTTTTAATGACGAACAAATCACGCAGTTTTTACTAACGCTGTATAACGGTGACCAATTCTCATTGATGACTTGTTTATTTGCAAGCAAAGAAGTACGTCAGCAGCTCAAAGAATTACATCGGTGTGTTAATCAGCAGAGCTCGCGCGTCCTTTCCTCTTCATCTTATTCTGAAGTGGATTGTAAAACACAACGAACAAGAAGAAACGTGCCTTCACAGCTTAAAGCACTTTCACACTCCGAAGAAAGTTTTTTTCATGAATTATTAATAGAGAGTATTTTAGCAGAAGAAACAGATTTATTGTGGTTATTGACTTTGATAGAAACAGAAAAGGCAAAATTAACAAAAGATAGTTTTTTAAAAATAACAGAGAAAAATATTTTAGATTCTGTGATGAATTTTATCATTTATGTCAAAAACCTAATCGAACACGATATTTGCATTCAAGTAAAACAACAACAGCGCAAAATAATCTTAGAGGCAAGTCGAGAAAATCATTTAATTGATCAGTTCTTAAGAAAAGAAAGAGAAGCATCAGAATCACGTGGTCGTGTTAAAGAAGAAAAACTAAGAGAGCGTGATCAATTGCTTGCTGATTTCAATACACAACTTAACGCTTGTTTTTCCGTTATTGTGAGAGAAACGGAAGGTCAAGTTGAGGCTTTACTTCAACCTGTATTAGAGATATTAAAGACCTTACAATTTAAAAGAGATTTAGTTTATAAATCGTATCGAGATGATCAAAATAGATTTTTTACATCTCATGATCCTGAAAGCTTACAAGACTTTCTTGGTTTTTTTAAGCAAGACATTTATTCAAGACTGCAATCAAAGCAAACTTCTTTATTTAGATTAACCGCACATAATGTGCTTTCTAAAAACGAAAGAAACAATGCAATACTTTGGAAAAAATTATCTCAAGATCCTTTCGGGAACACAGTAGAAGAGGATATCGAAACAAAACAGTTACTTTTATCATTAGAAACGCAGTTTCATAATCTTACTATAGAACAAGAGGCGGTCAAAAAAGATTATTCGAATGTGATAAATATAATTAGCGAAGAGCAGGAGAAGTGGCAGACAAAACGAAAAATCGAACGAGCAAAAACCCAATTAACAAAGCTCAACGAGCGATATCTTTCTCTTTTTCAAAGCTCTCCCTCTCGGTCTCAGCCTGCTGCTTCTTCTTCTTCTTTTTCCGAGCCTCAGTCCATGGAGCTTTCTTCTAGCGGCGAGGTTTCATCGCAAGAATTGGATGAAATGAGAAGAGCGTATGAAACTCATTATAGAGCCTTTCAACAAAGGTGTTTTGAGTTCAAATTGCCTGCTTCCCAGAGATTATTTTGTATCAGAGATGCCATGGGAAATACACCTTTGCATTATTTGATTGAAAAAGCCAATCAGCAAAATCATCCCGACCTTATTGAAATAGTTCGTAAGGTGTTAAAGGGACAACCGGATTTAAGTCAAGCAAACTCAGTGGATTTGATACCCTTGTCTTATGCTACCCATGCTCAATCTTCTTTACGTCTTCTTCTTAAAGCAGAATTTGAAAATCAAGTTCAAGTTTTAAATTTAACGACGCAAGGAATGGACGCTTTATTGGAACAAGGCGCAGGGACGTCTATTTTATTTCTTTTAATAAAGAAATTATCGGATATTATTAAACAGCAAGACAGGCATTGTCAGGAAAAGTTTGTGAGGTTGATAGGGCATCTCTGCGAGCGCTTTTCAAAGGAATTAACGCAATTATCTCATCAAAAAGGCACGACGCCTTTTTTAAGCAACATTTTAACAATGATAGAAAAAAACGAAAAAGGGAATGAAGAAGCCAAAGTTCAATTGAGATGTTTAGTTTTAGATGAAGCTCGGCAAGAAGAAAAAGCGCGACAACAACGTCGATTGGATTGTCAGCTATTAAGATTGTGTTGTTTGAGTATTACCGGAGAATATCTTTTAGGAAAAAACACGCAACAAAGTGAAAATGAGCTAGCCGCTTTAATCAAGGAGATGGGTAAAACCTTGGTTTTCAAACCCACATTCACTGAGCATCGCTTTCTTTATAATGCCTCCTTTGGTGTCCGACGTTTTTTCACTCATTTTGGAGAAAGTCACAGCAGCCCCTTGTATGGGATTAAGGTGATTTCGGATGGATTATGTGATGCTGGCCAAAGGCAATTAAGAGGAAGATACCCTGTCGAAACAGCACTGGTGGAGAAACAAAGAGAATTAGAAGCGGAAAAAGCAGCGCATCAGAAAGAAGTAAAAGATATCGCAGAACAAAAGGATAATGAAATACAAGAATCACAAGAAATCGCAAGGCAAGAAAGTGAAAGAGCAGCGCAAGCAAAAACAGAAACGGAGCAAGCAAAAACAGAAACGGAGCAAGCAAAAACAGAAACGGAGCAAGCAAACGAAAAAGCGGCTCAAGCAGATGAAAGAACAAGACAGGAAAGTGAAAGAGCGGCACAATCAGATGAAAGAGCGAGGCAGGAAAGTGAAAGAAGAGTGCAAGCGCAAACAGAAACGGCGGAAGCAAACGAAAAAGTGGCGAAAGTGAAGAAAAAAAAGAGCAAAAAACTGGATAGTTTAACAGAACAAGTAAAAGCAGTACTTCAACAAAACAACGTACTCTTTCAACAAAACAACGTACTTTTTCAACAAAACGAAGAATTGAGAATGAAAGTGATAGTCATGGAATCAGCCGTAGATCAACTTACACAAGAAGGGAATGAAAGAAAAGAAAGAGAAGGACGACGGTCTCCCTCTCCTCGTGATAATACTCACTCAAGTTCATCCGACAATGCGAGGGGTAGTCATGCGGATGCTCGTTTTTATCGAGCTTCCCCCCCTTCAAACGGCGCCTCATCGTCTTCATCTGGTTCGGCAAGAG
>Ga0156033_153_pt5 | contig 16510 bp, 13 predicted proteins | sample RifCSPlowO2_02_FD_107687 | JGI IMG/M metagenome (GOLD analysis project Ga0156033, IMG submission 107687) | Gammaproteobacteria bacterium RIFCSPLOWO2_02_FULL_38_11 | reverse complement strand
AATTACTAAAATTTTTTATTTTATTCTGTTTCTATTGCTTTCATCTGATGTGTTTGCACAAAACACAGCATTGTCAGGCAAATTGACAAAATTACACAGTATGCAAGCGCATTTTTCACAAACCATCCATGATGCGCATGGCCGTGTTTTAGATCAATCAGAAGGAACAATGGCATTACAACGCCCTGGCAAATTTCGCTGGGAGACAATCAAACCGCACCAACAACTTGTTATTGTCAGTGAAAAAGTGATTTGGATTTACGACAAGGACTTAGCCCAAGCCGTTAAACAAAAACGAAGGTCTGAAAATAATTCTTTTTCACCCGCTTTATTGCTCAGCTCAACAAACCAAAAAATATTAGAAGATTTTATCATCACCGAAAACAAAAAAAATATTTTTTTATTAAAACCGCGAAAAGATCGAGAATTATTCAAAAAAATTATTCTACAATTCAATCAAGAAGCACTACAAAGCATGACAATGGAAGATCAACTGGGGCAAAACACATCGGTTCAATTTTCAAATATCAAATTAAACAAACCCATTCCAGAACAAGATTTTATTTTCAAACCAACACATGACACAGAAGTGATTGATCAAACTTAAATTCTTACGGACAACTCATTCTCTGCCATGTATTAAAAAACTAACTGAAATATCTTCATCTAAATCAGGCCAGTGAACCCCGCTGCCTTTTCCTATGAGTCTCCAATGATTTCGCTTTCTATCATCTGCATCACGTAATTTTGGAAACCACTCTAATGGTGCTGAAATTTCTCTACCATCGACTAAAACAAAACGCACTGCATCTTCAGTAAAAACAACTTCCACCGCATGACTATCTAATTTAATGGCTGAAAAATTCATACCACCTCTCCAAAAAAAAATTTCTGTTTTCAATCACAAGCATCCTAATCTTCCTTAACTCGTGACTTCTGAATCCTTCTGAAAATGCAAACTCAATAGGATCTAACCAGCATTTTCCTACTTTGTCACCTTACTCAATATGGATATGAGGGGGCTCTTTTCCTTCATTGCTATAAAAAAAGAAACGATACGCACCTATTCTTAATATTGTTGGCATTTTTTATTAACTCCGATTAATACTAATCAGCATGGGAAGTGTATAATTGATTTATTTCATTCGCAATTACAAGCACATTCTGTCTCTGCATTACCGAGGAGATGCTTGGATCTCTTCTGGTCGCTCAGTATTTTCCTACGCTAAAGTTTGAAAAACTGTGCGTAGTGCTTCAATTAATTTTTTACTATATCGAGGAGAAATTTCTTTATCATCCTCAATACTTATTAATACTGAATCGATCTGTTGCATTAATGATTTTACGGATAATTCTTCTTTGTCTAATACATTAAGTAGCTTTGCTAGCTCTGTTTGGCTTACTACATCCAATTCCTTCGAGTGCTGCTGTAAGGTTTTTTTCAATAAATCAAGGTTAAGCGAGTTGGTATCATCCTCACTTTTCACCACCATTTCGGGGGTTTTTCGAAAAAAAACATCCAAAGCACTTAAAATACTATGCCTAGAGCTTTCGATTATTGATGATTCCTCATCTCGTTTCTGCATAACCATCTTAATTCCACCCCCCCTCTTTTTACTTCATTGTTTTTTTATTTTTCTTCTTTTTAAGTTTAACAGGCGTCGTTTCTAGGGCATGCTTTAACACTTCTTCAATGGATTTAACAAAAATAAATTTCATGTCTTGACGTAATTCAGGCGTGATATCTTCAAGCAAATTAGCCTCGTTATGATAGGGTAGAATGATTGTCTTGATACCCGCACGATGCGCCGCCAATACTTTTTCTTTGATACCTCCTACCGGCAATACTTTTCCACGCAAGGTAATTTCTCCGGTCATCGCAATATCACTTCGTACCAAACGATGCGTCAGCAATGACACAAGCGCTGTGATCATCGTCACACCCGCCGAGGGTCCGTCTTTTGGAATAGCCCCTTCAGGAATGTGAATATGGATCGTTTTAGCTTCCATTTTTTTTCTCTCAACACCTAAAGACGATAAATGCGAACGAATATAGGAAAGCGCCGCTTGCGCACTCTCACGCATCACATCTCCTAACATGCCCGTTAAAATTAAACGTTCCTCTTTTGAAGGCATCATCGTTGCTTCAATAAATAAAATGTCTCCACCCGCCTGTGTCCAAGCCAATCCCGTTGCCACACCAGGGCGTGTCGTACGCTCTGCAACTTCATCAAAAAATTTAATTGATCCTAACAATTCTTTTACTTTTTCTGGCGTAATCGTTTTTTCAGTTTTATTTAACTTATCACCTGCGGCAATACGCTTTGCTGTTTTTCGACATAAAGCGGCAATATTACGATCTAAATTACGCACACCTGCTTCTCGCGTGTAACCCCGAATGATATGTGCAATCGCCTGCTTGTCAAAATTAATTTCTTCTTTCGTTAAACCATGCGCCTTTTTTTGTTTTGGAATTAAATATTGTTCGGCAATCATCAATTTTTCATTATCAGTGTAGCCAGACAAGGGAATCACTTCCATACGATCTTGTAACGCAGAAGGAATGGTTTCTAGCGTATTGGCTGTTGCAATAAATAAAACTTGTGACAAATCAAAACCCACCCCTAAATATAAATCCACAAAATTATAATTTTGTGCGGGATCCAACACTTCCAATAAAGCAGCGGAAGGATCACCTCGCCAATCTGAGCCTATTTTATCAATCTCATCTAACATCAAAACCAAATCACGTGACTCTGCACGTTTGAGCTCTTGAATAATGCGTCCTGGCATCGCACCAATGTAAGTGCGACGATGCCCTCGTATTTCAGCTTCATCACGCATCCCGCCTAAAGAAACATGCGAAAATTTACGATCCAAAGAACGCGCAATAGACTCCCCTAAACTTGTTTTTCCTACTCCTGGGGCGCCTACAAAACATAAAATAGGCTCACGTGATTTATCTTTAACTTTTCGTTCGGATCTTAGTTTTTTCACCGCTAAATATTCGATAATACGATCTTTAATTTTTTCAAGATCATAATGATCTTCATCTAAAATTTGGCGAGCACGCACGATATCAATCGTACCGCCTGTCAATTTTTTCCATGGCAAGCTGGCCAACCAATCCAGATACGTTACAATCACACCGTGCTCGGGGGAAGCCGTGGGTATGTTTGATAAACGTTCTAATTCACGCCAAGCTTCGCGATGTGCTTCTTCAGACAAGCCGGCCGCTTCAAGTCGTTTTTTTAGTTCCCCCGTTTCCATTGAATCTTCATCTTCACCTAATTCTTTTTGAATCGATCGTACTTGTTCCCTTAAAAAATAATCTTTTTGCGCTTTCGTCAAACGTTCTCGTGTATCCAGTGTAATTTTTTTTCCTAATTCTCTTATCGAAATTTCATGCTGTAACCAGGCTAATAATCGCGTTAATTTTCCTTCGATGGTGTCAATTTCCAAAATTTCTTGTTGTACTTTCATCCCCAAAGATAAAGTAGATGAAATAACATAAACCAGCTGTTTGATATCCGCTATTTCTTCAACGATATCCACCAACTCATCACCTAAATGCGTCGACAAAATTACCATGCGGCGCAAAGCATCTAAAATGGCACGCCGCAAACCTTCAAGTTCTACTCCCACCGTCATCTGATCGGGCAAAGATTCGATTTGAGCAGTCAAATAAGGTTTTTCCGAAATGATTTTAACAATACGACCCCTTTCCAAACCTTGCGCGACTAAACGTAAAGTTTTATCTGGGTTACGAACAAGTTGATGTATGACAGACATCGTACCCACTTGATAAAGCTCTTTCGGCCCTGGCACTTCGACGAGTTCGTTTTTTTGCGAAGTCAAAAAAATCAATCGGTTGCCGTGCATTGCGTCTTCTACCAAGCGTACTGAGCGCTCAAGGCCAATCGATAGAGGAATTAAGGTCAGCGGAAAAGCCACCGCACCTTTTAAAGGCAACACGGGCATACTTTCAGGAAAATTAGTTTGATTTGTTGCAACAGGCAGTGTATCTGACATTATCATTTATCCTTCATAAAAAAATAGGCGTTATTTTAAAGTAAATTTGAGCCTAAAACGAGGTTTCTAATAATTCTAATGGAGCAAAAAAGAGGAGGTTCACAAAGTTAAAGAAGATGTCTCCCCTGATTGCCCAGCATGCAAGGGCTGGACTGTCCCTTCTTCTAAACTTTGCTTGCCCATGAAGGGGGGAGATGTTTTCCCAGAACTTCCTGAACTTTCAGCACTTTGTCCTGCTTGGCAATGACTGAGACGGGATCTTTTTTGAAAAAAAGTACTTACAGAATCGCACCATTGCTCTCTATGGGAGAATTCTGCTGTAGTTAAAACTTTCAAAAAAGATTGTTGTTTTTTATCATCTTCGTCAACTTGAGCGGCAAGATCTAAGAGAGTACGTTCTGGAGGCGGCCCAAGTAAGCTTTGCCCAAGATTAACAATTTGCTTTTCCCATTTCCATACTTCAAATTGCAAAAATTCTTCTGGGGTTAAACACAAACGGTAATCTAAAATCTTCAACATGCCTTTTTCAAGTTGAGCAAGCTCTTTAGGGGGCATGCCTATTTTTTCCGCATAATATCTAGAAAAAGAAGCGCCTCTATCCGACCAAGCCTCTAACATCAAAAGATTTAATACTAACAAAACACGCCAACAATTATCATGTGATACATAATCAGCAATACGTAAAAAATATAAAACAGTGATGATCAACAAAAAATCTGATTCTTGTTCTCCTATTCTGCTAATCTCTTGGTTCGCTTGCTCAAGCCCCTCCAAAAAATCAATAAGTTTACCTCTGATCGGTTGAGCAATAAACATCTTGAGATAGAATGGGTTTTTTAATTCTTCTTCTAACTCATTTGACTTCTTTTTTAATTTTACTTTTTCTTCTTTAAAAAGTAATTGAATTTTAAACCTCTCTTCTCTTTGAACTTGTTCTTTTATGTATTTTTCTTCTAACAAACCTAAAGCCATCTTAGCGCTTTCGTCAGTATGGGTATTGAGTTTTTCTTTAATGAGATCAGCAAAAAACTGAATATTTAACCTTCCCACAAATCCCTCTCCGACAAAAAACAGAAAACCAAATATAAACTTCTATAAAGACACTATACAAACGTTAAGTGATATTATAACATTTATTTGATAGAATTTTCGAAAAATAATAAAAAAAAGAGAAAAATAACAATGAAAGAATCCCTTGTTTTAAGAATTAATAGCTTGTTTTTAGCATTAAATTCAAAAATAAACACCCAATTAAATCTTCTTATCCATCACCCTCTTTTACAAGCCCTGGAAGCTTCTTGGCGCGGCCTATGGCAAATAAGCCAGCAACACGAAGGGGTAAAAACAATAAAAATTAAAATTCTCTGCCTTTCGCTTAAAGAACTTGAAGAAGATTTTGAAAAATCAACCCATTTTGACGATACTTTTTTATTTTCTAACATCTACCATCAAGAATTTAGCCATCCCGGCGGCGAACCTTTGGGTTTGTTATTGGGAGATTATTATTTTTCTAGCTCATCTTCGCACTTAAAAACACTTGCTACTCTCTCAAAAATCTCAAAGATCGCTTTTTCACCCTTTGTCACCTCGATTACACCCGGTTTTTTACAACTCAGAAAATTTGAAGAATTACATAAAATAAACATGAGCGCTCTTCTGAAATTTAACAAAAATACATTTCATCAAAACCTAAAAAAACAAGAAGAATCTTGTTTTTTATATTTCTTATTACCACGCGTTATTTTGAGAAATATCTATCCTAAAAAAACAAATTCATTGTTCGATGAAAAAAACACACTTAAAGAAAATTATCTTTGGGGAAATGCAATCTATTCTTTAGCAAACATTATTATCGATAAATTTGAAAAAACAAAATGGTTTTTAGACAGCGAACCCAATGAAATAAAAATGGATAACGAAAATTATTTTCAAGTTGCAAAAGAAAACCATTACAAAAAACACTTAACTGAAATAATGCTAGATCCCGACAAAGAGCTCAATTTAATAAACCAAGGATTTTCTTTTCTGAATGAAAAAGAAGATAAATCGACACTATACTTTAAAAACCTACCCTCTTATTATCAAGAAAAACCCTTTTTTCTTCAGGACGTTTTATGCGTCTGTCGCCTGGCACATTATATTAAAATAATCATGCGAGAAAAAATAGGAACATTCCTCACGCCTGCAGAATGTGAGAACTATCTTCAAAACTGGCTTCATCATTATACAGCGCATACAAAAGAACTAGGCAATGAAACAATATTAAAATACCCTCTTAAAAAAGCAAAAATTTCTGTTTATCCAGCCCCCGGAAATATAAAAAAATATTTTTTTAACATCTACCTTACCCTTCACGCAAAGGATAATTTTATAGAGCCTGATTTCAAACTCACAAGCGAAATACATAAATAAGGGAGCTCATGGAATTTCAAAAGACATTGCTCGATGCCTTTTCTTCGATAGAAGAAAAAATCCTAAAAAAACAAAAAGAAGATAAACATTTGCTTGCCCAAGCAATTCTTTATTCTCTCTACCCCCATCTTCTAAAAAACATCCCCTCTTTTACAGTCGCCGAATTCACACTCAAAAAAGAAAGTGAGCCAAAACCCATTATGATCAAAAAAGGTGAACGGTTTTTTGTTTTTGACGATAAGAAATATTTTTTCTCATCTTGTTTTTCTCAAACTCTCTGGCCTATTAGCCTAGAAACAATTTCTCTTGATTTCCAAAATGATGCTTTAGTATTGAATTTAAAAATTACTGCCGATACTGGGTTTAACAATTTACCCACAAAAGAGTCAGATAAGCTTTTATTTTACGTTGACCCCGCAAAAATAGATTCTGAAAAATTTCTTTCATTACTTTCTAATAAGCTTGAAAAACTAGAGATAAAAAGCGAGAAGAATTTTTTTAATATCCAAAAAAAATCAATTTCTATCGGGAATTTTAGCCCAGACTCACACCTATTTTCAGAAGAAGATAACACCGATGACGCCTCTTCTTATCTCATGGATTACTTCATTTTTAGACAAAAATTTTATTTTTTTGAAATTTGTAATATTCATGATATTTTCAATAACACAAAAGGAAGTGAGCTCCTGCTTTCATTTTATTTTAAATCAAGTCATGATTTTTTTAAAAAAGCAAGTTACAAGGATTTTATAAAAATAAATTGTTCTGTCTTTATTAATTTTTTTGAAAAAATATGCGAACCACTGAAAATTTCAAAAACCGATTACGAATATCCTTTGTATCCCGCCATGCAACAATCTGAAGGCGAACAAGAAATTGAAAATATTATTTCAATGACATTTCATTCTCCCTCGGGAATAGAAAAAATCGCCCCCTTCTTTTATCAAAAATATCATCAAGATCCTCATTTTCTTTATTATCCCCTAAAAAAAACGGATTCTAGTTTTTATGTTAGCTTTTCAAACAAGATGCTTGATTTTCAAAATCAAACACCGCCTATCATTAATGCCCGCGTTTGTTGTTCTAACAAATATTTACCAAAATATTTTTACGAAAGCTCAGGTTTAAAACTCAAATGGGAAAACAATCAAAACAAAAATATAGAAAAAATCATTACACTTTCACCGTTTACTAGAAAACTCAAGTGGATAGAAAATCCTGAAGATCATTGGCGTTATTTATCATTAATTTATTTGAAACTACCTATAGATAGCTATGAACAAATTTCATTAACCGAGATTTTTAAAAAAATTTTACATTTTCACTTACCCTTGAGCACATCATCTGCGCTTATCGACAAGATTTCCGATCTAACTTCCAAACCTTTTTTAACTTATTCTGAACTTAACCCACAACAACTAAGCAAAGGCATAGAATTTTTTTTATCTTTTGACTCCACAATAGAAGAGAATGATTTTTTTATTTTTAAATCCGTGATAGAGCGCTATTTGAAATTACACACACCTCTTAATTTCATCAGCAAATTAACTGTAAATAGTCGCACTATTTTGTGAAAAATTTTTCTGAAAAACCGGAGCATATAGATCAGTATAGAAGATTTTAATTGGAAGCCTTTGGCGTTCGATCATACGGAGCGAGTTATAATAATAGGCAACTTTTCTTATAACTTGTCTGACTCAGGCTGCCTTCCTCTCTTTCGTCTCGTTTTCTTTGGTTTGCATCACTACTCTCCTTTCTTGGGGGAAATAATTCTGAATAAACAGAAGGACCAGCAGCAGGTTTCTCTGTGCAGAGTTGTTGATCATGTTGTTTACGAGAAACTTGTTCTGAAAATGCAGCAACAAGAAGTTTCCTCTTTTCTTCTCTTGACCCAACATCTGAAAGATTAAATGAGAGATAATTCTGAACGGTGCCCATATCGCATTGCATAATGTCGAGCAAATGATTGTCTAAAATTTCACAAACTTCTTGACATTGTTGCACTGTCAGGAGAAAAAAAATTGTATTCAAATCAGACATATCACGAATAAATGACTCATCGGTACGAAGCTTATTTTTTAAAAAAAGATCATAAAATATGGCTCTTTCCGTGTTGCGGAGGGGCATCATAACAATATGGAAATCATAGGTAGTTTTGATCAAACGCAACAATACCCCTTTTTTTTCCAAACACCGACAAAATTCTTCAAATTCCGCTTGCGTCATTAATTTTTGATTGTAAAACTCATTAATCAGTAAAAGATCACTCAAATTAGAAAAATAATCCAATAACTTTGACTTGAAATGATCAAACAGTTTCTTTTTTTCATCTAAATCAAGACAGGCCGCGACATTGATAAGATCAGGAATACTCTGTATCATTTTCTCCAATTTTGATTGATACCGTTCGTAAAGTGTTCGTCGTTCATCCTGATTGCAATCCTTCATGAAGGAACAAAAATCTTCAACGTCCCTCACAAGACGATCCAACTGAGTTTGACAAGCACAATAGAGTTCTCGCTGCGCGGATTCATCGAGATAACTCATTAATAGAGAAAAACTACTTGCATCGGCAATAACAAGATCGCGTAATTTTGGTCGATATATTTCACAAACCGTCGCGCGTTCCAACTTGCTAAGAGCATCCATTAAAAACGTAAAATCTTCACTAGACTGGACGAAAAAATTTAGAAAAGAATCGATTTCTTTTTTCTCTAAAAGAGAAAAAACGGGATAGTTTCCACTTTCAATTACTCGGGCTAGCGTCGAGTTATATTTTAAAAAATAATTCCGGCGAATACCATCATCATGATTTTTACGCAAAAGTTGAAATTGATCTTGATTTAATTCAAGCTCAGCGAAAATGATTTCTTGTCTTCGGAGTGAAGCTTGTATTATTTTATTTATTGCATTTACAAGAGTTTCATCCAATTGTGTCTGACCGAATAATTCTCGTAATGTTAATTGAGTCGATTTTATGTACGTGATCCCAAAAGAAGTATCAAGTGCATCCTTTAAAAAAATTCTCATTTTTTCATTCACATCTTGGGTAGCAGCAAAGGCCCTTTTTCGTAGGAATAATTCGCCTTGTAACTCCATTATTTGCTGTTCCTTTTGATGTTTCTGAATGACTACTTCTAATGCACGAATATTATTTTCTAAACCCGAACTCTCAACAAAAGTTCTAGCAGAGGCAATCGCTGTTTTTAATTTTTCTAGACCAAGCACAGCTGGTGGTGAACAAGATAAGAAGCCAGAGTCCGTATCCAATGTGTTAGAATACACATAAAGAATGGAAGGCAGCTGTTGTTTTAGTATATGGCAAAGATCACTAAAGTCATTCCAATTTAGATAATAGACAACACAACAAAATTGGGCCAATGTTTTTATGACTTGTTGTTCATCAGCAGCCTGTAACCTGGGTTTTAAAACCGTTTCATAAACTTCGTGACACTTATCCGCATCTAGATACTGTAACCCCCACAATACGTTTTGCGCTTCATTCATAAATTGTGGCAATCGCTCTTTGAGTGCGTTGTAGGCGTTTGTATATAACATGGGATCAAAGAAAAGACTGCGTAAAAATCTAGAGAAATGAGAAAAATCTTGAATAAATCCATTGCAAAATGTCTTCATCTCCTCTGGAGTAAGTTTCAAAAGAAATGAGTGTAAAGCAGTGCGTTTTTCTTTAGTGTTTAATGTGTCAAAAACTGTTTCAAATAACCTCCCATTAAGATGATAAATATCAGCAAAGTTTCCTTCTGGCTGTATACTGCCGGATAGCAACGATATAGCATTCAGAATAATCTCTTCAAATTCTAAAAATGATTCTCGATGCATACACTTCATACTTGCTTCTAGGGCGTGAATTTCTTCAACGGCTCGCTGTTTTATTTCTAGCGTACTTCGCATGACTTTCTTAACCCTGACATCGGATGATTTGAGCTTATTATACACAACCAGATCCCTTTTTCAAGGGCATTCCTTAAAAACAAATATCAGCGCCGTAAGCGCGAAACCTCTCTCCACATTTCCAAGAATAAAAAACCTCACATGATGAATGCGAGACCGCAGTGAAAAATCGCATTTCCAAGGATTTTGGGTATAGGCTACACTTTCATGGGCAATATAACCATTTGCATCCCTTTCAAATGCAAACAGTTTTGCAATGCCGCTGGGGTTTCGTTGTGAAGAAGCCGCGTGATCCAATTATCTTTTTCAAAAATTAATTTACTTGAAAAGAAAATACTGTTGGGAAATTGCTTGTTGATTTTCTCAGATAAATCTCCTAACAAACTCACAGGATCTGTGCCAAAAACACTGTAAGCAATAGAAGCATAATGATGGTAATGACAAAAATTTACAAAATAATCTAGTCTATCTTCCACTTCTTTTTGCATTGCCACTAAAGATTTGTGCGCACCAAAATTTTCTACATCAACAACACCTGCGCTTAAAAAAATAAAATTTTTAAAATGTTCTGGGAACATGCGTTGCGCCCATAACAAAGTATGCATCCCCGCCCCTCGACTATTCCCTATAAAAAAAACAGCCGTGGGTTTGCCTGTCTCTAGCTCAGAATGTTCTTCGATTTCTCTTATCGGGATAGTTTCAAATACATCATCTATTGTTTTTAGATCTTTTTTAACTTGCCGATAATGACGATGAATTAACAAACAAATGAAAATAACTATCGTCGTGATCACAACTGTCATCCATCCGCCCGACATGAATTTTGAAAAAAGTGTTATACATAAAATTCCTGCGCAAATTAAAAATCCAAAAAATGATAAACTCAAGCGAAAATACCAACGTGAGATTTGCTGACGATGCGTGATCCAATATACACATAAGCCCAAAAGAGAAAGTGAAAAAGTCAGAAATACATTAATACTGTAAAGCACCACCAAGATGGATACCGCTCCATGCGTCCACGCTAAAATTAATAAAGAAGCAACACCAAAAACCACAATTCCATTTTGAGTCACCAGGCGCGAAGATAAATGCCGAAAACGATTGGGCACCCAGGCATCTAAGGCCATACTTGCCAAAACAGAAGGCCCACCCAGAAAACCAGTATTGGCGGCCACAAAAAGTAAGCCCGCTTCTAGAAATAAAACGATCGCTAAAATAATATCGCGATATTGCCAATGCGCCATGATATTTTGAAAAGCTACTGCATTCAGTGTTTGACCCGGCGTGGGTTTAACATCCCATAATAAATATAAAAAGATAATGCCCGCGGCGGTAAAACTCAGTGAAATTGCATTGTAAAACATCGTCCATTTTCCTGTGGCAATGCGTGGATTTGCTAAACGATTCACATTATTTGATACCGACTCAAGACCGGTGTAGGTTCCACCCCCTAAAGAATAAGCGCGTAAGAAAAGAGAAATGACAAACACCCACCCTGTTGCTTGAGCAAATTGAAAGGTACTTTCTAGTGTGTCTTTGACAACAACGTGAATTAAACTTTTATGTGATAGGATGCCATAAATAATTAAAAAAACATGGGTAATGACAAACCCAATAAAAATCGGCATTAAAACTTTTATCGATTCTTTCATGCCACGCAAATTAAGAAAAATCAAAACAAAGATCAATGCAATTTCAGTTACAAATTTATATTCTTGCGCTGAATAAGGCATCAAACTAAATAAAGCGTCGCAACCACTTGCAATAGAAATAGCAATCGTTAAAACATAATCTACAATTAAAGCCGATCCTGAAATAAGCCCCACGTGAGGCCCTAACAACATCGTTGCAACACGGTACCCTCCCCCACCACCAGGAAAAAGTTCAATGACCTGACTGTATGCAATAGAAATAATAAAAACCGTGAATGCAGTTGCAATAGCAAGATAAAAGGCTAAATAGGAATGCGAACCTAAAGCAATAAAGGCTTCTTCAGGACCATAACAAGAAGAGGATAAACCATCTGCACCCAACCCAACCCAAGCGAAAAATGCAATTAATGCAACATGTTGGTATGTTTTCGGATTTAAAGGGTCACGCGGTGAACCAAAAAAAAAATGTTTTAAATTAACAGAAATCATAATCATCCTTTTAATAAAAAAAGATCTTATCTCATGGTTTTTCTACAGAAGGGCATTTTTGAAATTTAATTTTATTTTTTAATTTTTTTATTTTTTTCTTTGCTCTTTTTATCTGCTAATGCAAAATCAATGAATTTATCGTCTAAATCCACGCGCGTGACTTTCACACGTATGCGATCACCTAAACGATAGCGCATTCCCGTGCGCTCGCCATGCATACAATGTTTGATAGGATCAAATCGATAATAATCATTTTTTAATGCCGTCACATGCACTAAACCTTCTACATAAATTTCATTTAAAGAAACAAATAATCCAAAACCTGTCACGCTTGTAATAAAACCATCAAATTCTTCGCCTACCCTCTCCAACATAAATTCACACTTCAGACGATCTACCGCAGAACGCGTTGCTTCATCAGCACGTCGTTCTGTCATCGAAGCTTGCTCTGCATAACGCCCCAAAGCTACATCATCGATGGCTTCTTTTGGAGATGGAGAACACAAATGACGGATTAAACGATGCACCAATAAATCAGGATAGCGACGAATAGGCGAAGTAAAATGCGTATAAGCTTCCAAGGCTAAACCAAAATGACCCGTGTTTTCTGTTGCGTAAAAAGCTTGGCGCAAAGAACGCAATAACACGGTTTGAATCAAATACATGTCGGGACGACCTTGCAATAATTTAATGAGCTCAGCATAGTGATGGGGCTGAGGTGATTTCCCTCCGCGTAACCCCAAATTAAATTCTGCAAGAAATTGTCGTAAATCCACCAACTTATCAGGGTTAGGACCGCCATGCACACGGAAGATACCCGTCTTTCTTTCCTTTAAAATAAATTGTGCGGCCGCCACATTTGCTAAGATCATACATTCTTCAATTAATTTGTGCGCATCATTGCGAACCAGCGGAACGATTTGTTCTATTTTTCGATTTTCTCCAAAGATAATACGCGTTTCTACTGTGTCAAAATCCAATGCACCGCGTGTTTCTCGCGCTTGCCTTAGCACACAATACAATTCATGTAATCTTTTTAAAGGTTTTATAATTTCTTTATGTTCACTATCTAAATCAGGATCAATCGCATTTAATAATGCGGCAACCGTGGTATACGTTAGACGTGCTTTTGAATGTATCACTGCAGGATAGAAACGATGATGCGTTAATTTACCTACTTTATTTATTTCCATTTCCGCCACAAGACAAAGACGATCCGCACGTGGCAGCAAAGAACATAAATGATTTGATAAAACTTCAGGTAACATTGGAATAACAAAGCCAGGAAAATAAACTGAGTTTCCACGCAAGCTTGCTTGCTCATCCACCGCACTGCCGGGTCTGACATAATGACTCACATCAGCGATCGCCACATATAAGCGCCAGCCTCCTTGTTTTTTCTCTTCACAATACACCGCATCATCAAAATCTTTTGCATCTTCACCATCGATAGTGACAAAAGGCAATTCCCGCAAATCTTCTCGTTTTGATTTTTCAACTTCAGAAATTTGCGAAGCCATCTGCTGCATTTCTTCTTCAACTGCAGAAGGCCAGGCATGAGGTAATTGATAAGAGCGGATCGCCACATCCACTTCCATGCCGGCTGCCATGTGATCCCCAAGCACTTCTATGATTCGCCCGACAGGACGATTACGAAGCGAAGGTTGGTTGATAATTTCAATCATCACAAATTGCCCTTCTTGGGCTCCTTGTAATTCTGCCGCAGGAATTAAAATATCTTGACTGATCCGTTTATTGTCCGGCGTTACCACAGCAACACCGTATTCCATAAATAAACGCCCTACCAATTGCTGTATATGGCGCGATAAAACTTCTACTATCGTCGCTTCTCGACGACCTCGGCGATCCACACCCGTCACATTCACTAAAACGCGATCACCATCAAACACGGCCCGCATTTGACGAGGCGATAAAAATAAATCTTCACCACCATCTTCGGGTACGACAAAACCGTAACCTTCCTTATGCCCTACAACACGCCCACGAATTAAATCTGCTTCTTCAACGGGGATGTAACCTCCACGACGGTTATAGAGTAACTGGCCATCACGCTCCATCGCTTTTAAGCGACGACTCAAGGCTTCTTGGTTTTCTTCACCCGCCAAATCAAGCAATTCAAGCAACTTTTCATATGTTTGTGGTTTCTTTGCTTTTCTTAACAGTTGAATGATGTACTCACGACTAGGAATAGGATTCCCATATTTTGAAGCTTCTCGCGAAGCAAAAGGGTCAAGCGGTTTTTTTCGACGTGCCACGATATTCTCTTTATAGTTTAAAATCTTCAGGATTGTACCTTAATATAACTTGCCAAAAAAGCCGAGAAGATTAACAATAGACTCCTTTTTCTACTCAAAAGACATACCATGCATAAAACCCTTTTATCACTCCCTCTTTTTTTACTTTTATCCGCTTGCATTTTATTAAAAGACAATGAGACGTATAACCACGACGAAGTTTGCGCAGGTTTAAAACGCCAAATGATCTTTAATACCGTCAACTCAAATATCACCGGCGAAAGCTTACGGTATCCCAACTCACGCCTTAAAGAACTTTATTTAGAAAATAACTGTCAATAAACAGGGAAATAAAAAAATTATGGAAAAAATTGATCTTATCATTGAGGCCGAATTTATTTTGCCAATGGCAGCAGAAGCTAGCGTCTTAAAAAATCACGCCCTTGCAATTCATCAAGGCAAGATCATCGCCATTGAACCTTACGCCACACTTCAAAAAACCTATCAAGCAAAAGAATGGGTTCAACGTCCTCATCATATTTTATTACCTGGTTTTATCAATGCACACACCCATATCCCCATGAATTTATTTCGTGGACTTGCTGATGATTATCCCTTGATGACCTGGCTTCATGAACATATCTGGCCTGCCGAAAAAGAACATCTCAATGAAGATTTCATTCGTGATGGTTCCTTGCTTGCAATAGCAGAAATGATTCGAGGCGGCACAACCTGTTTTAATGATCACTTCTTTTTTCATGACACCATCGCAGAAACCACACTCTCCACAGGTTTGCGTGCTACCGTAGGATTATGCGTTGCCGAATTTCCCACAGCCTGGGCGCAAGATGCAACCGATTATTTGAAAAAAGCAGAAACCACTTTAAAACAAGGTTCCCCCTCAGATCTAATTACCTACGCCATGGCACCACACTCCATTTACGCCGTCAGCGAACAGACACTTCAAAAATGCAAATCCCTTGCCCGTACTTTCCATACTCCCATCCATATTCATGTACACGAAACCAAAGTAGAAGTAGAAGAATCCCTTGCGAAAACAGGCAAACGTCCCTTACGTCGCTTACATGAATTAGGTTTACTGGATTCGCATTTGATCGCAGTCCACATGACGCAAATCAATGAAGAAGACATTGCTTTGTTAAAAGAAACACAAGCCCATGTCGTACACTCACCCCAATGCAATATGAAATTGGCCAGTGGTATTTGCCCTGTTGAACGCCTCCATCGTGAAAGCATCAATATTGCGATAGGCACAGACGGTGTTGCAAGTAATAATGATTTAAACATGATAGAAGAAATGCGCACAGCCGCATTCTTAGCAAAAGTCGTTTCAGAAAATGCAGCGGCCATTCCTGCGCACACTGTTTTACGTATGGGAAGCTATCAAGGCGCAAAAGCCTTGGGACTTGAAAAAAAAATAGGAACATTAGAAATAGGAAAAGAAGCCGATCTGATCAGCATTGACTGTGATCAAATTGAATTGCTCCCGCTTTATCATCCTCATGCTCAACTCATTTACGCCGCTAACAGAGAAAATGTGAATGATGTGTGGGTTCAAGGAAAAATGTTATTGAAAAATCGAGAGCTCACAAGTTTAGATGAAGAAAAAATAAAACATATCGGACGCAGCTGGGGAGAGAAAATTAAAAAGTAGCCTGTAACTCGCTGCGCGAATTACAGGAAATAAGCTTCTACATTTTAAGAAACCTTTCGCATGCCATTCAAAACTGAAAT
>Ga0156033_105_pt1 | contig 16905 bp, 20 predicted proteins | sample RifCSPlowO2_02_FD_107687 | JGI IMG/M metagenome (GOLD analysis project Ga0156033, IMG submission 107687) | Gammaproteobacteria bacterium RIFCSPLOWO2_02_FULL_38_11 | reverse complement strand
TTTAAAGGAGAATACAACAAGTAACGATTGCCAGAAGAGCAATAGTTGCAGATAACACGAAACAAATCTAAAAAATCAAGAATAAATTGTCGCACGGTTAAATTCGATTTCTTACAGAGAATTGCTATAAACTACTTCTCAAGGAAGTAGGAGGCGGCTCTTGAGATGAACCTACATTTCCATTCCTCTTGCCGTATTCTGCTGTACTAAGAAGGCGTCTCCCCAAAAAATGGCTGGCAGGCGTATTCCCCGAACCTAAGATCAATCCCTTAACCCCTTCTCTCCTCGCTGGTTTATAAATATATGTTTCAACTACTCTTAGATGAGCCGATCTGAATAAGTGTATCGTTGAGATTACCTCTCCAAAAGCAGATTTTAAATCTTTTGAAGGATTTAACTTAACAAGTTTTTCTATTTTACTTTGCTTTAAAAATTCTATAAATGCTCGATGTGGTGATGGCATATAAAACTCTAATGAAAGCATCATGTGGTACATTTCATCGAATTGATGTCTTATTCCAAATGCAGCATCTAAAGCAGGTACAACACTACTTTGTGCGCCTGATGGACCTCTGTAGTGATAACTAGATTGCCGATTATCTAACCCTTCAAAAGCAACACCCTCCCATCCTTGAAAATACAATCTTAAAGATTTCCAAAAATAATCCGGATCACAATTTTCTTCTATCCGTCGCATAATATTGATGGCATCCGTGAGAGATTGTTTCACTTCAACGAAGTAACTGATGAGCAGAGCTTCTTCAGGCGCAGACAAAAGCATTTGCGATGTATCATCTGCCAGCATGTAAGCACGATAAGCAGCTATAAGCGCTCGGCCACAAATTGCTTCTATCGCAACATGAATCTTAATAAACCAAATTTCATCTTTGCTGCCGGTGAATGTATAAAGCGGTTCTATGTTATCTAAAACCATACCTTCTTTTAAATTTTTTAAACGCCAATTATTTAAAACATAGTCCTCATAAGTAATCGTAGGATAACGATTTTTATGACGACATAACCTATTTATATTGTTACCTAAAACAGCAGGTATAGAACGCACAGGTTTCTCTTTATCCTCACATATATAACCCTGAGCAAGCATTAATAAAATTAATATTGTTGTTTGTTCTTCGAGGCTATTAGCCAAAACTATTTCTTCGTTTCGATATAAAATATTTAGCTGATCCACTTTTTCTCTCAAGCGTTTTTGTTCGATCAACCTAGGCATGTTTTTTATTAATTGATTCAATTCGAAATTAAGAGGCGTATATTCAGGGAGCTGATAAAGTGAAAACGGAGAAGGAAGAAATCCCCAACGGCTAATAGCAAATTGCGATAATAAGTCTCTCATTTTTTAATCTCTCTGTTTATTAAATATTACGAAAAGGGATAAGTTCAGACTTCATTTCCATCACAATTTTCATCTTCGCAAAATGATGTTAAAAACGTGGAAACAAAAAAAGTTAAATAATCGCGCAACATATGGGGAAATTATTCAACCATTCGAAGCAATTATTGTCGTTTTGAAAATATTATAATATAATTTTTTGCGCAGTCATTCAACGCGCTTTTTATTTAATCAAAACTCAACTCGCCTAGAGGAAGAAAAAATATGCCCAAACACTTTGAAAATATTATTGTCGGCGGAGGTCCTTCTGGACTCAACATGGCTCTCGAGCTTAGTAAACGCGGTATCGAGTTTTTGTTACTTGAAGCAAGTAACATGCCTGGAGGTCAGTGGGACCGACTACCTGTTTGCGGTCAGCTTATTTCGCTGAATAAGAGATACGTCCCGGGTGACAACCACACTTATCGGATGCGTTATGATTGGCACACGCTCAGCTCCATCAGCGCTGAGGATGTAGCCAAAGATCCAATGCTTCGATTTACCGAGTGGACATCTGAACATTGGCCATCCGCGCGCCGCTACAAAGAATACCTTCAGTATGTGGCCCAAAGAATGGATCTCATGAAAAACATACGTACGAATGCGCGTGTTAATCGTATATCACAATCGCATGGACGCTTTATGCTTGAAACCTCTGAAGATAATCAATGCTTCACGGCCGATCGCGTGTTCTGCGGCACAGGCACTTCTGAACCTGTTGTACCAAACATTAAAGGCCTTAATGCTGATACTGCTACTTTCTACCAAGACTTCAATCCTTTAACAGCGGCCGACCGCTACAAAAATAAAATTGTTCTGGTTCTCGGTCGTGGTAACTCTGCTTTTGAGATTGCACATCACCTGGTTGATATCACTGCCGAAACACGCGTGGTAACTCGGACCTTGCCAGCATTTGCAAAGCAGACACACAACGTACATGATTTGCGGGCTCAAGTCGCGGATATATTTGATCTGATGCAACTCAAATCTAACAATAATATTGTGAGTGATCGCATTGTTGAAGTAAGTCGAATCGAAGATGGAGAACACAAGGGAAGATTATTGGTTCGCTATGAAACCCCTTGCCTTCATTGGTCTCCAGCAAGATGGATGAAACGTACTGGTATTGTAGACGATATTATTGTGTGCTGTGGTTTTAACTACACATTATCGAAAATCTTCGATAGGGAGAGTGTGAGACCTGATATCGATACTAAAGGCAAATACTGTTTACTCACATCAACGTGGGAATCTAGGAATGTGCCAGGACTCTACTTTATTGGCGCACCTATGCGCGTCAACGATCCGGATGCTGCTTCTGGTTTTGTGCATGGTTTTCGATGCAATATTCAAGCGTTAGGACATCATATCGCCGAGAAACACTACGGAATGCCTCTTCGACCACTCTTCGAACGTCAAATAGCAATGAAGAATCCTTCCGATGATCTCGTGTCTCTCTCCCGCTTTCTCGTAGAGTTGGTGAGTACCACCATGCCTCTGTTCGAGCTTTTCACTTATTTTGGAGCAGTTGTAACTTTTGATGCATGCGACAACAATGTTGTGCTTGCACGTGTGTGGCCACCGCTCCCACGCAAATACAATGCTGAGAGATGGCATGATAAGCCTAATCGAGTCGAGGTTGTGTTTGAGTATGGTTTTCACCGTTACGGAAACGGAGATCTCCCAACGCATTACTTTACACTGCCAGCCGATCACTTTGATACTTCAAGAAGTGCTTATATTCATCCCGTGTTTCATGTGTTCCGCGATGGTGCTGAGGTAGATGTTTTCCATATGCAGGAAAGCCTTATCGGCCGCTGGGATCTTGATGATTACACTGACAAAGAAACCAACTCAGACCAGTATAGAAATGTGGCCTTTAATGCTTCGGCTTGCGCGCTTGGTCTTGACGAACGACGAAGTATGTTACCCGTACTCGATGAGTTTATAGATACATGCTACCCACTCATGACTGAAGAAGAAGTTGTAGAGGCAGTCCAAGTTCAACCAACTTTAGCTTTGCTTAAACCCTCACCTCAGGAAAGGGAGAATACAATAACTAACCGTCATCGATTATTCTCTCTACCTACTACTGAGAAGCAAATGCCAGAACAACACACTATTCTCCAACAACAACCACCTGTCACACAACAACAAGCCTCTTCTTCTTATCAGCAGTAAAGAACTTAGTTCTCACGGCTGAATTCCACACATCGTAGAATTCAGCCGGATGACTAATAGTTTAAGGAAGATTGTCTCATTATTTTCATTGACCTTTCTTCTATTCCATCCTTCCATGCTTTAAACAACTGTTCTAAGTGTTCCTCCTCCTGCGGGGAAAGAGACGTGAAATTTTCGAAAACCGTCATTTTTTCTAGGCTAGGTTCAGGAAACTTATAGCACCCCTCTTCGTCGTGCGTAATACTAAAAATAGGCCCAAAAGCTCCATAAGAATTCTGTTTTTTCTCTAAAATTAATTTTAAACCTAGATCTTTGGTAACTTTCTGATGATGTGATTCAATTTCTGAAGATTGCAAACCACAATTGAAAGGTAAAATTAATCGGCCAAAAGAAGTGAGAAGTGAGTGGGGAATGCCATAATAAAGTCGAAGCCCAATCCCACCATTGAAAGGAACTCTATCCCAATGAGGGAGAAAATCTTCTCTCATTGGATAACGCGATGCAAAATAATAAAATATTTTTACTATCCTTTCAAAATAATCAATTTCTTCTTGAGAACATTCTAAGGCAGCTGCCGATTTAGCAGGGCTAGTGGAATACTTAAAGCGAAACATTGTTACCTCCAAAATTGAATTCAGCACTTCATAAAATAGTCAAAAGATAATACAATAAAAAATCTATCTTGGGAACACTCAGAAAAAATGACGACACCAAAAAACAAGACAGAGGGACAGTTCTATGTTTACAAACAATATTTAAATATTTCTACAAAAACGTAAAACAATGATAAAAACTTATTTTTCTCAATAAATTTTAATTTTCAAATAATCATTGACTCTCACCTTACGTCATATCTTACTATTGCTTTGGTCAACAGCTGGAGAACCTTATGGCTTATACGGTAAAGCAATTAGCAAAGTTATCAGACGTAAGTGTCCGTACACTTCATTTTTATGATGAGATCGGACTGCTTAAACCCGCATACTACGGTGAAAACAATTATCGTTATTATGAGGAAGCACAACTCCTGATGCTACAGCAGATTTTATTTTTCCGTGAGCTTGGTTTCCAACTGAGTGATATTCAGAGGATGATTTCTAGCCCTGATTTCAACAAAATAACAGCGTTGGAACACCATAGAAAAATTCTCGAAAAGGGGCTCAAACAAACACACAAATTGATTGAGACCATCGACAAAACCATTGCACACTTACGAGGTGAACCTATGAAACTTGAAGAAATCTTTGATGGCTTTAATGCGGAAAAACAAAAACTTTACGAAAATTTTCTTATTGATTATGGTGTCAGTCAAGACATCCTTAATCAAAGTAAAGAGAATGTTAAGCATTGGAAAAAAGAACAATGGATGGAACATAAAAAAGAAGTTGATGCGCTTCATGGTGAATTAGTTTCGGCGATAAAAAATCATCTTGAACCATCATCATCTGAAGTGCAGAAGTTAATTAAAAAGCATTATCAGATGACTTCAATTTTCTGGACGCCAACAAGAGAGAGTTATATCGGCCTTGGCCAACTTTATTGTTCGCATCCAGATTTTGTAAAATTTTATGATGATATTAATCCTGAATTATTAAAATTTTTGATCGAAGCAATGGAAGTCTTTGCTAAACATCAGTTATCATAAAATGATAATCCCGTCATTTCCTTGTGTGTGATGGCGGGATTTTTTCTTCGATAAAAATTTTTTATTTTTCATTGAGATACTCGATCTATCCGTTTATAATTTTGGTTCTTTTCACTTAATAGCAGAGACGCCTAATGTTTGCGATAAAAAGATTAGAGAAACAGCTTTTATTTTCTGATTCCAATTTAGCAGCCGTGTTGTTTGATGCTGATGGCAGCATACACTTGGATACACCTGCCGGTGAGAAACTAACTTTTAGCACACAGAATAAACTCAGAATCGATAGCAATTCGGGTGAATCAGTTACAGAATTAAGTGGTTTAGCCACTGATCAGCGTGAAGACAGAAGTTGGGCGCTGGTATCTTTCTTGCGAAATGGCTACTCCCCTTTACATCATCATGATGCTCGCACAGAAAAATATTATGTTACATCAGGACAAGCAAGAGTAATGATTGATGGACAAGAACACCTTGTCCCTAAGGGCAAATGCATCACCCTCCACCCACACCAAAAACACCAGGTCTTTAGCATCGGCGAGCAAGGAAATTTAGAAATGTTAGTCCAATGCACCCCTTCTTGGACGCCTAGCGATCAGATTCAAGAATCTGTTTCTCCTCTAACTGAAGCCGATCAAATTATTCAAAAACTAGCTTTAATTCCACTTTATCCTGAAGGTGGTTACTTTAAAGAAATGCATCGCTCTCCCCATAAAATAAAATCTGAAACTCACGGCGAGCGAGATGCTTTTACAAGTATTTATTTTTTATTGAAGGGTGACGATTTTTCTGCATGGCATATAACAACGTCTGATGAGAGCTTGTACTATCACATGGGTTGTGATTTAAACCTTTATCTCTTAGATGAGGATGGCACGCTCTCATCGGTAACGCTTGGATTGGAATCAGGGCAATTTCAATTTACAGTGCCAGCAAACAAACTAGTGTGTGCAAGACCAAAAAATATTGATTCCTTTACATTATTGAGTAGTGCTGTCGGCCCAGGATTTGAATTTAAAGATTTTAAATTGATACCCCAATCTGAATTATTAACAAAATTCCCTCAACACCACGAAATTATTCAAGAATTCACACGAGAACACCCTCACCCAAGCTCAAGCCTAAAAAACTAAAAATATTTTTATATTTCAAATTGAAAACACAGAATTGTCTTATTAAAAAAATATCATTTACAATCGAACGTTTGATCAACTTCAAAAGGAATTCAAAACACGTGCCTCGTTTATTAAATAAAACCGCTTTGGTTACAGGTGCCGCCAGCGGAATCGGCGCTGAAATAGCACGCCTATTTGCTCAAGAAGGCGCTTTCGTGATCTTATGTGATATCGACGATAATCAAGGTCAGCAAATCACAAATGAACTCGGCGATAACGCCATTTTTTTTCATTTAAACGTCGCCGAAGAAAAAGAATGGCAAACCCTCACAAAATTAATTTTAGAAAAATATCATCATATCGATGTCCTTATAAATAATGCAGGCATCATTGGTCTTGGTTGTCATTTCGGTCCGCAAAACCCAGAAGAATGTAGTTTGGAAAATTGGCATCACATTCATGCCGTCAACTTGGATGGTGTTTTTCTCGGTTGTAAATATGCAATTAAAATGATGAAACCCCTAAAAAAAGGAAGCATTATCAATGTTTCTTCACGCTCAGGTCTTGTTGGCATCCCAGCAGCTTGTGCTTATGCCTCTAGCAAAGCAGCCGTGCGTAATCATACAAAAAGCGTTGCACTGTATTGCGCACAAAAGGATTATCAAATTCGTTGTAATTCTCTGCATCCTGCCGCCATACTCACGCCTATGTGGTTGCCTATATTAGGTGAAGATAAAGAAACAGCAGTAAAAAATATTTCTAGCCAAATTCCTTTGAAACATATGGGCAAGCCCATGGATGTGGCACAAGCCGCTCTTTATCTTGCAAGCGATGACTCTTCTTATGTGACAGGCATTGAGCTGACCATCGATGGCGGTATCCTCGCAGGGTCCAGCGCATCACCAACAGAAAAATAATTTTGTTTTTTAAATTTTGAAAATCTATGGGTTTCGGCGTAAAGGCTCGATAGATAAGTGAAATCCGAGCCCCTGTATGAGGGTACTTAGCGTGTCTAATCGAGGATTCCCGTCGCTGGATAGCGCATTATAGAGATGTTGACGATTCAAATGTGTTTTTTTCGCCAACTTGCCCATTCCACCTTGTGCTTCAGCAACATTGCGTAGCGCCATCAAAAAAAATTCAATATCACCCTCTTCTTGGTATTCATCTAATGCAAGCTGTAAATAAGCTGAAGCTTTTTTTGTATTACGCAATGACTCAATCAATAAGTCATGGAAACGACCTGTTTGATCTATTAATAATGTTTGTTTTTTCATAATTTCCTACTCCTCAATTCTTTCCAACACTGTTTAGCTATCTCAATATCTCTGTCTTGACTTGATTTATCGCCACCGCAAAGAAGAACGATTACTTCGTTTTGCACTGCAAAATACACGCGATATCCAGGACCAAAAGCCAAGCGCAACTCATAAACACCTCCGCCAAGTGACTTATAGTCCCCGTAATTACCAAATTCCATGCGTTCGAGTCGTCGGTCAATTCGGGATTGTGTCGTATGATCTTTAATTTTCTTAATCCATTCAGCAAAAGCTGCTTTTCCACCTGGAGTTAAGTAATAACGAAGTTCTTTTTTCATGGTTTATTGTCGTTTATAAACGACATATTGTCAAATTTAAAATTGATAAGTGCCGCCTGTCTGGCTTAAGAAAGAGTTATCCCTCTTAGTTGGCATCTTGCTGTTATCACCCTTTATTATTCTAAACATCCCATCAAAAATCAGGTGTAATAAACGAAGAATATGATACAACATTTATATCCTTAAAATTATATAATTTTAAGGATATAAATTTCTGGAGATTTATGTATTATTAGGATTTTTAAAGAAATTAAGAAGATAAAAAAATCACTGAATCATTTTCTTTTTTAAAATTTTCCCACCCATCAAATTTACACATAATCCTATAATGATAAGAATGCCCGCATAGATTTTCCATGAATCTAAGGTTTCTTTTAAAATCAAAGCAGAACTTAACATGCCAAAAACAGGGACCAATAAAGTAAAGGGGGCGACAACTGTCAAAGGGTAATGGCTCAATAAATTATTCCATACATAAAAACAAAATAAGGTTGAAACATAAGAAATAAATAAAATAGCACTCCAGCTTATCCAGGATAAAGAAAATAATTGTGATAATAAAGGTAAGGTTTGCTCGCCTTGGATCCCTGCAAAAACAAATAAAACAGGCGGCCAAGCAATGAAGCTACTCCATACCACAACCGAAAACATATTGGTTTTTCCCATTTTTCTTGCAAATAAACTTCCTAAACTCCAACAGACGGCAGCCGCTATCACACATAAAAATCCTTGTGGCGTGACCTGACCTTGTATATGACTCCAAATAATCGCCACACCTAAAAATGCAATGATGGCTGCAATGATTTGTATGCCATGGATCGGTTCTTTTAAAAAAAGAAAAGCAAAAAACATGGAAAAAAAGACATTGCTCTGCAATAACAAGGCTGTTAAACCCGCCGTTACACCGAGGTACATACCTAAAAACAGTAAAACAAACTGCAATGCAAATGTTAATAAGCCATACTCGATCACTTTTTTAAAAGGAATCGAGGGCCTTGCGATAAAGAAAATGGCAGGTAAACTTGAAAAGAAAAATCGTAATACACATAGCAATAAGGGATTTATTTGATGTAATGCAAGCCCAATGGCTGTGAAGTTAAAACCCCATAACATCATGACGAACACAGCAAGTGCGATGTGAGAAAAAGGCATAAGTCACTCGAAAATAAAAATTTTAACATGTTTTTGTTCTAATGGCCTCTTTATTCAAAAAAATACAAAGAATTAATGTTTTCTTAATTTTCATTTTTTAATTTTCCATTAAAATCTTTCGACATTGAAAATGAAATTAATTTTTGAAATTTATTTAAAGGTAGTAATTCATGAAAACATTTGCTGAAAAAAATGCGTATAAGTTTGAACTGCCGGAAGGATCATCTAATCAAGAAGCAATGTCATTACAACTACAACCCTCAGAATCATATCTTTTAAATTTACGATCAAAAATAACAATTCTACTCCGCTTAGCCTCAAAGGGACCAAGACAAGAAAAGGCACAATTTTTAAAGCTTCAACAAGAAAACAAAAAAATAACAGAAAAAATTCAAGAACTTATCAACAGAAAAAAAGCTTCTCCAGAGATTCAATTGTCAAGTAAAAATCTGGAGAGTTTTCTGAAAGATTTAAGAAATATTCTAACCAGCAAACAGCATTGTCTTAGTTATTACAGAAACGCATATAGCGAATCAGATAAAGAAACAGTCCATTTTCTTCCTATTATGAAATCATGGGAACTTCCAATCGGACTAAGATCAATTAAAGAAGAAATAACAATGAAAACCATAAAATATTATCAAAAAAAAATCGAGGCAGAAAAAATAAAATTAGAAATACTAAAAACACAATTAGCAAACCAAAAAAATCTGGCAGAACAATTGGCGCTCGTCCAAATATTGTTTGAGACCCAGCAAGAATCATTTTCTCGGACATTCGAAAAATCTAAAATAGTAATAAGTAAAATTCAAGAAACTATCCTTGAAATATATAAAGAAATAGAAACTGCAAAAGAAAAACAGGAGGAAAAACTCGCAGAATTAGAAAAACCAAAAAAATGTGAGCAACCGTTCACGCCTAACGCTCAGAAACTTTCATCACCACAACAAGAAGAGGGGTCTGCCATAAAAACACATTCAGCTATATTAGAAAAACTAGCATCTAAAAAGAAAAAAAGAGAGCTAGCTGTCGTAAAAAACAATGATGAAATTATGGTAGAAGAACTATCAGAAGAAGATTTCTATTCCCATCATCCACTCTGGAAACAACAAGATTCATCCTCATCTTTATCAGTAACTCACCAAAATAAAAAAATAAAATCTTCTGTCATACCTATCCCGAGTGAAAACTCTGGCTTTTCCCCCACTCCATCATTTGCGAAAAAAACACATCCTTCAATTTCTTATTAAAAACCATCTAAAATAGAGCATTATTTTAACGCAACTACTTTAAATATAAAGTTTATTTCTTATGTCAAATTCACGCTGTACAATAGACCCCGTGGACAATAACACCAGGGACTTTCTATGATCGCTCGAATACTCAAAATAATTTGTATCCTTCTTTCTTTAATCTTTACACCCTTAACTTACGCCTCCGATACGCTCAGCTCTTTTCCAAGCGATCAAAGCCAAGATCCCATGAGAAATCTGAATCAAGGTATTTATAAAATGAATGATGCTTTAGATAAGGGGGTGTTAAAACCTGTCGCAAAAGCGTATGACACCGTGACACCTAATGCTGTAGAAAAAAGTGTTCACAACTTTTTTATGAACTTGCAACGAATTCCCAGTTTTATTAACGATATCCTGCAAGTGAATCTCTATTATGCCGCAGCCGATTTGTGGCGTTTTACCATCAATTCCACTGTCGGCATCGGCGGATTGTTCGATGTGGCCAGCGCGATGGATGTGCCTTATTTTCCAAATGATTTTGGGTTAACACTGGCAAGATGGGGCTGGCGTGAATCCAGTTATTTTATTATGCCTTTCTGGGGCCCTAGCACAATTCGCGACGCTATCGCCCTGCTGCCTTATTACTTTATGACAGTCTACCCTTACATCCATCCTGCATGGATAGGTTGGACCCTGCTTGGTATTGATGCCATCGATATGCGTACACAATATTTGAAATTAGAAGATTTAAGAGCGCAAGCTTCTTTTGATCCTTATGTCTTCCAACGCAATGCTTATCTACAACGTCGTAATAGCATGATTGCCAAAATCACAGGGCATCCTCTCAAAAATAATTTTGAAGATGAACTCGATCACGATGATGATGAAAACACAAACTCAAAAGAAAACACAAACTCAAAAGAAACCACAAAAACGACACCCAAAAAATAATGTTTCATATTGCACTGTTTGAGCCTGAAATTCCTCCCAATACAGGGAATATCATTCGTTTGTGCGCCAACACAGGCGCACAACTTCATTTGATTGAACCTCTGGGTTTTCGACCTGACGATACAAAATTACGTCGCGCCGGTTTAGATTATCATGAGTTTGCAACAATAAAATTCCACGCTCATTTTGAGGCTTTTAGAAATGAAATCAAAAAAAAAAGATTATTTGCAATCTCAACCAAAGGAAAAAAACACTATTCTGACGTAGATTTCAAAGATGAAGATGTTTTTTTATTTGGTCCTGAAACCCGGGGATTACCTACTCCCCTACTGAAACAATTTCCTGAAGAAAAAATTTTACGTTTGCCTATGCTCCCTCATAGTCGAAGCTTGAATTTATCCAATGCAGTCGCTGTGATCGTGTACGAAGCATGGCGTCAGCTAGGTTTTAAATAATGTCTCGTTCTCCTGTAATTCGTTTCGCTCATTACCTGTAACTACGCAAGCTTGCATTACAGGCTTGTATGTCTGAGAAAGCACAGAACCATTCGGATCTCCTTCAGTACTTCTGTCCACTTCACTTCAACCTCCGTTTTTATAAACAAAAATTAATTAGACACATCAATCTATTTTAAGTAGACTGACTTTTAAATCAACAATGTTTTAAAAAATAGAGGTGGCCCTTGTGGGTAATTCCTGGAAGTTAGTAAATAATTCATCAGCAGAACGACAAGAATTACTTTTAGAGAACTCCTCTAAAAAACGAGCCCACATTTCTCAAATAACTTTTTTATTTCAAAAAAATACCCCTACTTTTTCGAGTATTTCAATAAGCGCAACTGATGAAAAATCTTTTGAGGACTTTGTCTTACCGCTGATTTACAAAATTGGAATCAAAAAAACAGAACGTGATCCTATCGACAAAAACTATTTTCGAATTTTCATTGATCGTTTAACTACGAAAGAGATTTCATGTCTTTTAGATAACTTGGTAAGTCTCCATGCTTTACCCTTTTCCCTCTCAAAACAAATTAAATGCCTTTTCGGCCTTAATCCCCCTCGACCCTCTTTGTTCTGGATGCTTGCAGAGTATGTTCAAACCCACAAAGAACAATTCCCCGATGAAGTTACTTCTGCGTTACCTCTTGATTTAAAAGACATTATCTATGGAAGCCCTCCTACTGATGTAGATCAAAAGCCAACAATCGTTATTACACAGCAATATTTTTAATTAATCACAGGAAAAAAATGCCGCTAGAATCTATTGAAGAAGAAAATATCATCGTTTTACCAGAACCAAACCAATCAACCAAAATCTCTATCTCATTGCCAAAGATTTTTTATATAAAAAATATAAAAACAATCGATGACGCTTATAAAAAAATATTAGAATTGCAACCTCTCTTAATAAATTTATCTAACCTTGCATTCACAGAAAATAATAAAAAAGCATGGGATATTATCCAAAAACTGATGTATTACTGGAATTACAGAGATATCTTGCGGATAGAGCGAATCCAAGACAATACCCCTCTCGTTGAGTATGCTCTGAGAAAAGTTATTCTTGACACACAACAACAAACTTTACCAAATTATAAATTAGAGTGCGAAAACTCATTTACACCTGAACGCGCTGTCCAAGAACTTTCTGAAAAAGCTCTTAGTCATCGAATCAATCAACATCCTCTATTAGAGAGGATGACACAGCATGGCCTTGAAATGCAGCATATCAAACTTTTTCTTGAAAATTATTACGTTAATAACCGAATGTTCCATTTATTTATTGTCGCTCTCAGTTTATGTTCTCCTCTTGAAAGACGTACAGAATTAGCCAACAATTTTTACGATGAAATGGGTTCTGGCGATAGCAGGATGGCACACCCAGAACTGTTTTTAAAAAATTTCAACAACCTAAATAGGCCAGAGGTAATTACGCCACTGCCTGAGTCTCTATATCTTGTAAATACAAAAACTCATGCTGCTTTTTTATCTGGCGATTACCACTATGGTATGGGAGGGTTTGGTTATATTGAATTGACCATGCCAAACCAAATGAAAAAAATTTTAAATGGGTTAATGAAATCTGGCTTACCTAAAGCAGATCTCGAATTTTGGGAAATACATATCACAATCGATATAGAACATGGGAAAAGATGGTTTTCTGAGATGCTTCAGCTTATTGAAACGCCTGAGCAAGCTAAGAAATGTCTTGCCGGTGGCATAAGTTTGTTGGATGCTAGAGCAACGATGTACGATGGTATTCTACAATCTTATGACTCAATGTGACGATGTGCATGTATTCATTTGTTTAAACAAAAAAATAAAAGGCAAGTGTTGCAGCATGTATGATACAGATGAGATATTTGAATATCTCAGATCGACACTAACTCAAAAAAAGAATTTGTTAAAAAATAAAAAAAATATTAAAATAGTTAAAACATCTTGTTTGGGAAAATGTGCTTTTGGTCCTAATATTTATATTGTCCCCGAGGGTATTTGGTATACATTCTCTAATATTGAAGATATCGATGAAATCATCAACAAACATTTAATTAACGGAGAAAAGGTCTTAAGATTAATCAACAAAGGCATACACAGTGAAAACCCCTGAGCAATCAAATCCTATTTTCGTATATGAAGTTAACTTAACTATTGAAATTCCCATTTTCAATCAACATAAGACTTGGCTAATAGAGCATTTTCATGACATGGTAACAAAAAATAATTTTATGGAATTAAAATTATTTTTTGTCAAAAACACCGATCCAACGAATGATGAATATTTACGTTATCAAAAAATTGTTGCTCAGTATTACATTTCTGACTACAAGATCCTACAAGACTATCTTGAAAAACAATCTAAAAAAATGAGAAGCCAGGTAATAGAAAAACTAGGATATCATTACTCCGTATCTCGCCGTGTTTTTGAGCTTGCAGAAACGTTCAAGAGCACTTCTAAAAGTAGCCTGTAACTCGCTGTGCGAAATTACAGGAAATAAGCATTTCAAAAATGAAAGGTAGTCATCATGAGAACTCACGCAATTGATTTTGCAAGTAGATTTTGCTTGCGATTTCCCAGCATTATTCAAGCACCTATGGCAGGAGGAATCACAACCCCTAAACTGGTAGCAGCTGTTTCCAATGCTAATGGACTTGGATCATTCGCAACAGGTTATCTTACAACAGAACAAGTTCAATCAGGTATACGTGAAATTAAACAATTAACTAAAAGACCATTCATAGCCAATCTCTTTATTCCTAATCAAGCAGAAAAAGATGATCCGCAGATTCGGGTTTATCAAAATACATTAAATAAATTCAGGCGCGACCTTGGCATGAAAGAAGAAAATGCTAGCACCCCATTTTCGCTCCCAAAAGATAATTTTGACGGAATTATTGAAGTCTTATTATCAGAAAATGTTCCCATTGTAAGTTTTACTTTTGGTAATTTGGAACCTACTCTGATCTCTCGTTTTAAAGAAAGAAAAATCTATTTAATAGGAACAGCCACTTCGTTAGAAGAAGCTAAAATCTTAAGTGAATCAGGCATAGATGCCATCGTAGCACAAGGACATGAAGCAGGCGGGCATCGAGGGGGTTTCTTCACCCCACCTCGACATGCTTGTGTGGGCACGATAGCGCTCGTGCCTCAACTTGTAAATAACATTGAGCGTCCTATTATTGCGGCCGGAGGCATTATGGAAGGACGAAGTATCGCAGCAGTCTTCGCTTTAGGCGCAGCAGCAGTTCAAATGGGAACAGCCTTTTTAACAACAGAGGAAAGCGGAGCTAATCAAAATTATCAATCCATGCTTCGTGGTATGAAAAAACACGGCTGTGATATGACGACATTGACTGCTGCTTATTCTGGAAAAATGGCTCGTGGTATCGTGACAGAATTTATTAATTATATGGAAGAACATATCCCATCATTTCCTCCTTATCCGATTCCAAATATTCTAAGCACTCCAGTAAGAAGAGAAGCTACTAAACAAAACGCAACACACATCATGTCGATGTGGAGTGGACAAGGTACTCCCCTTATTAGAAACAATTTAACAGCCGCTCAATTACTAGAGCAGTTACATGATGAGTTTGTAGAATCAATAAAACGTTTATCATCATCACTTGCTTCTTGTAATAACTCTACTTTCTTAAAAAAAAACTTATGATAACACCAGAGACAAGCAGTGAACTTGACTTAGAAGAGAGTCAACCTATTTTACAAAGGAGCCAACAAGTCTTCTCTGCTAGCACAAGATTAAAGATAACTATAATCTGCTCTGTATCTCTCATTAATGGCGCCTTATATTTTGCGATAGCAATGGCGGGCGGTGAAAACATAGAAAGACTTTTTAAAATCACAGGAAATGCTGCTAATCGTGCTATGTTCGCAACCAGCGTAGGAGCAGGTCTTGTTTATACCATGTTTACTTACAAAACTTTAGAATTCCTTTCTTTAAGAATAAATTCCGCTCCAAAAGCTATTTTTTCTTTTTTTGGACCGTTTTCTGCATTAGCATTTTTGACAGGTGGCATAGAAGGCTCAAGCCTATTGGGATTAGGATATAATACAGCACTTGGGATAGGATTTTCTTTATTTGGTTTAAGAATAATTAACGCCACCGATGCTTCAGTCAAATTCCCTGAACGAATATCCGAAACAAAACAAGCTTGGAACAAAGCAAAACACGAACATGACTACAAGGAGTTCGTACGTTTACTTGTTATTGGAACCGGGAGTGTCGGCTATGCTCTAAGCAGTACTGACGCTATCTATAGCGCAACTCAAACTATATTAAAATGGTTTTCTGCCAGCCCAAGTGTCAATGAAGGAATAAGCTATACTTCTTCAATATTAGGCGCTATAGGAACATTACCTCTTGTCTTTTATTGGGGGCACAGAGGATTAAGACAATTAACCTTCGGAGGAAAAGAAAACGGGCAAGGACAAAATCCTGATCCAACAGATCGATATACTTACATTGCCTTGTTGTTAGTTTTTCCTGTGGTACTCGGTATTTTAGGATCTGCCACAGCTTCGACGGGTGCCGTCTTCGGTCAGCTTGGTACTTTTTCTGAAGTAGTACGCGTAGCTTCATCTGTTTTATATGCTGTCTGTGCCGGCACACCTGGCATGGCCACGCTTTTACGAAACACTGTTGCTTCTTTGAAAAAATTAAAATGTTGCAATAAAGAAATAAATAGAACTTCATTAGGCATCGAAAATCAGGAGTTGATACCCAGTATAAGAGGGCAAGAGCAATTTGGCTTTTTTCAAAGAAACCGAACTCGAAAAGCTTATGAAGAAATTACAGAAAAGTCTCCTCCGAAAAATAGACGAGAGTTCTCTTGCTCTTCAAAATGTACGATGCTATAGGGCATCTTTAAAAATTAGAAATTTCGCGTTGTACTCCGCCAAATAAGTTTCCCCTAATCTGATATCGAAATTTTTTGCTAGATTCCCCAAGAAACTTTATGAAATGAACTGATCTCACTAGAAAAAAGACTCAGATGCTCATTGAGCGATTAATTGAAATTAAAATCCTTACCCCAAAAGATAAGGATAAGAAATATGGACAGTTCTATGTTTTCAAAGAATATTTAAATATTTTTATAAAAACGTAACCTAATAAGTCACAC
>Ga0156033_142_pt3 | contig 17029 bp, 18 predicted proteins | sample RifCSPlowO2_02_FD_107687 | JGI IMG/M metagenome (GOLD analysis project Ga0156033, IMG submission 107687) | Gammaproteobacteria bacterium RIFCSPLOWO2_02_FULL_38_11 | reverse complement strand
AGGCGATTATCGTGAGCAAATATTCTTATTAAAAGCAGATATCACAAAAGCTGAAGACAGGCAACGCATCGTCGATGAAACACTAAAGGCGTTTAATGAAATTAATGTACTTGTTAATAATGCTGGTATTCCTGCAAAAACTGGATTTTTAAAAGAAAACGAAGTCGATTTTGACCATGTACTAGATGTTAATTTAAAAGCGCCTGTCTTTCTTGCAAAATTAGTAGCTGAACAAATGATAAAGCAAGAAAAAGGAGGCTCTATTATTAATTTTTCATCCGTATGCGGACATCGGGCTATGGGTGGTATTAGTTATGATGCAGCAAAGGCTGGAATCATCAGAGCATCACAGACAATGGCCAATACACTAGGTAAATATGGAATTCGAGTGAATAGCATTAGCCCTGGAACGCATAAGACAGAAATGAATCGTTATCATTGGGAAAATGAAACAGACCTGCATAAAAACATGATTTCTGTTACCGCATTAAAACGTGCTGCTGAGGCTGAAGAAATAGCAGGTACCGTAATTTATTTAGCTTCTGATCAATCTAGTTATACGACGGGCACAGATATTCTTGTAGATGGTGGTTATTTGAGCCATTGCCCTGGACGATAAAAGGTGAGTTGCACTTATTTATTGAATCCGCCTTCACGTTAAAAACAGAATGACTGATAGGATACACTATCACGCTTTTTGATAAGATATCTCGGGGCGGATTCAATAAATAAGTGCAACTCACCTTTTATCACTATTAGCGTGAATTTTATCAATAAACGATTTAAATTTTCCTTTTACGATTTCCATTTGCTCTAACCAAGGAAAATGTCCAGCCTCTTGTATTTTTTCAATGTCGATGTTTTTTCTAGAAAATCGTTTATCTCTCTCGAATAAAGTTATAGGTGTGATACAATCTTCACTTGATCCAATAATCAATATAGGTATATTTTCTGGGATCCATCTAGCACTAAAATTCATACTGCTAGCTCTTTTAAGCCACCAAACCGCTGCATGATAATTGAACGGAAGTTGATTCAGTAATTTGATTCCATTTTCTAGATTATTAGCCGGAAAATAGTAAGGAGCAGAAGCTAACAATGCTTTTTTAAAAGTTTCCTGATTAGGACTTTGTTCAAAAGCTGCCATAGGTTCGGTTAGTAAAGGTATGTTTTTTTCACTAGCACACTTTGCTGCTTCTTCTAACCAAAGAGAAGGAGCTGAGTTTAAAATTATAAAACCCTTTAACAAATTTTCTAAAATTGGAAATAATAATGGGAACATTCCACCAAAAGAATGACCAACAATGATAGGATTTTCAAATTTTTGTATGGTAGATATTAAATATTCATCCCAAGAATCAAAATTAAAATCAGCAGGTATGTTGTCAGAAATGTTGTTACCGTTTCCGGGTAAATCGATTAACCAAAAATTACCTGGAATATCAAGATGATTAATTAAACTTAAAAAATAACTTGAGTCAGCACCCGGGCCGCCCGGTATAAATAACCAGTTAAATATAATGTTTCCTGGATTAGATTTCGCTAATTTATATCTTACAAGGTTACTGTCATACATATAATTGTTGGATTTCATTTTAATTATCCTGTTGCATGATATTTTTATTAAAAATTTCGTTTGGTGTTGCATAACCTAACAATTTCCTTGGCCTATTATTCAGTTTATCCATAATATCAGTAAGATTTTCATCACCAATATGACCGAAGTCAGAGCCTTTTTTCAGATATTGTCGGATTAATCCATTGGTATTTTCATTCAAGCCTCGTTCCCATGACGCATAAGGATGTGCAAAGTAAAATCTTTTCGTAGAATAAAGCGCTTTCTAGCGGATTTTTCACATAAAATAATAATAAATTCGGGATAAGCATTAGTTGAATCCTCCTCAATTAGTTTTTCCAAAACTCATCCTTGCCAACTCAACAAGCGCATCCATCTGTTTAGGAACAGCATTTGCGACATTTTTCGCTACCAACTTAACCCAAACAAAGCTAAGCAATCCTGTCATTGAAATCGTGTTTGTGATACGTAAGCCATGAGGCGTTTCTTCTAACTGATGATCATCATGTATGGTTGCACCTAAGAATTTACAATAATCAGTAAATTTTTCATTAATTTTAACGTCAGATAGGGTTATCTTTACCTTTGGGCCACCAACAGGCTTTAAAATGAATTGGCTACCTTGTGTGAACTCCCCTTTCATTTCGCAATATTCGAGTTCCTTGTCCCATTTCGGCCAGTTATTCACATCAACCCAAATCTGCCATATATCTTCTTTTTTTACATCTTGATAAATTTTACTATACGTTCTGACCCACATAACGAGCTCTTTCATAAAATGAGCTAGTCTACCCCTTACCTATGAAAATGTGAAGTTAGAACCCAAGAATGGAATTTTCCAAAAAATGTTAAAAACTTGTAAAATACAATAAAATATAATAAAATGGAACAAATCACTTTTCTTGAGGTCGCCATGGCTATCACTATAAGTCTTGATGAAAGTTTAATAACAGAAGCTAAAATTCAATCGAAAGTTCTCCACCGTTCTGTGCCTAAACAAATAGAGCATTGGGCTCGCATTGGACATATTGCAGAAGATAATCCTGATCTTACGTATACTCAAATAAAAGATATTTTGCTGGGCTTACAAGATAAACAGGAAGGAAATATAAAAAAATATAAACGCGGTATGCTATGAAAATCATAATAACTAATACTTTTGAAAAAGCTACGAAAAAATTACATCGAAAACAAGTTAAAGAAGTGGAAGACGCGATTGAAACCATTGCTAAAAATCCAATGGTTGGAGAAGCAAAAAAAGGAGATTTGGCAGGCGTACAAGTTTATAAATTTCGCATTGATAATCAACTTATTTTGCTAGCTTATATCTATGATGATGTTGAACGAGAACTTACTTTATTATCATTAGGCAGTCATGAAAATTTTTATAGAGATTTAAAAAAGAATTTATAACATCCCTATCACACATCTAAATCATCGCTTATTTTTTTATTTTATGCTCTATTCTAACTGCTTTAAAACAAGCTTCTTCTCCTTCAACATCATCCACCCACTTCATTGAACTGTGGAACACTCTTATTATTTCTATGATTTTATTTTTTATTCGATAAGGCGCAATATAAGGTGTTCCGGAGATGATAAGTTCCCTTGTATTGAGTACTCGTCCGGCTCTTCCCATCACGGGTTGTTGTTTTAATAATTCCACAGTTTGAATGATACTTAATATTGTATCAATGGCAGCAATTGGATTTTCTTGAGAAAGGTATTTTTCAATATGCTTTAGATTTTGATTTGCAACTCTTGTCCAATGAATTTTCACGCTTTTTCCTCCAATATTTTTTTATTTTAGTATGTTCTAGAAAATCACCTGCATTTGCTTCTTGTAAGCCTTTTTTAATTTCATTAATTTGCCATTCATGGAGGCTAATGTAATCATCTATTGCTTCAGCAGCAAGAAAGGATTTACTGCGATGAGTTGATTCTGCTAGTTTTTCAAGTTTTGTTTTTAATGTATTAGTTAAGCGGATCGTTATGGTGGAAGATAGCATGCTTTCTCCTTTACTTGAGTGTAATATATTGTATACATTGTAACACAACACGGGTGTTTTACGTAAGGTTTGATTTTATTGCCTTTAGCGTTGCGTCGATCTCTTTTTCAGTATGTGCCAAAGAAACAAAACCAACTTCATACATGGAGGGTGCAAAATAAATTCCCTCCCCTAACATATGATGATAAAAAGTTTGGAATAATTTTAAATTTCCTTTTTTTACCTCTTCATAATTATTGGGTAACCCGATTTCTTCAGTGAAAAACAATCCAAACATGCTTCCAATATGCCTTGTTTTTAAGGAAATTCCTTTTTCTTTTGAAATTCTTTCAAATCCTTGCATTAATGTTTTTGTTAGATTTTCTAATTGAGAATAAACGTCAGGGTTTTGTAATATTTTTAATGTTGCTAAGCCTGCTGTAACTGAAATAGGGTTGCCTGAGAGAGTCCCTGCTTGATAAACAGGACCCTTCGGCGCAAGTAAATCCATAATTTCTTTTTTACCCCCTACCCCACCTATGGGTAACCCACCCCCGATGATTTTTCCTAAGGTCGTTAAATCAGGTTTAATGTTATATAAGCTTTGTGCGCCTCCCAGCGCAACACGAAATCCTGTGATAACTTCATCAAAAATTAAAACAGAAGCATGAGCATCTGCTAATTCTCGCAAAACATTTAAAAATTCTTTCTTTGCAGGGATGCAATTCATGTTGCCTGCAATAGGTTCTATAATAATTGCTGCGATTTGATCTCCTTCGCGTTGAAATAATGATTTTACTTTTTCAATATCATTGAAAGGTAAAGTGAGTGTCGATTCAACTAAGGCAGGTGGTACACCCGCAGAATCAGGAATACCTAAGGTGGCTATACCTGAACCCGCTTTTGCAAGCAAGGCATCATGGTGTCCATGATAACAACCTTCAAATTTCAAAATTTTTTGTTTTTTTGTGTAAGCACGCGCTAAACGTAAAGCCGTCATCGTGCTTTCTGTTCCTGAATTTACAAGTCTAAAACGTTCAATCGAGGGCATTAATCGTGTTATCAACTCTGCAAGCTCTACTTCTGCCGTGGTCGAAGCACCAAATGAAAGACCCTTTTCAGCAGCTGATTTAACAGCCTCTACAACCTCGGGATGTGCGTGCCCTAGAATTAAAGGCCCCCATGATCCCACATAATCAATATAACGTTTGTCGTTTATATCTATTAAATAAGCGCCCTGGCCTTGTTTGAAAAAAAGAGGTTCTCCGCCAACACCTTTAAAAGAACGTACGGGGGAATTAACACCTCCAGGAATGACGGCTTGAGCTCGAGACCACCATGTGTTTAACATCACTTTTCCATCACCTCATTACCTGTAATTTCGCGCAGCGAGTTACAGGCTAGCAGTTTTTTGAAAAAGCTTAAGATATCTTGTATTGAATTGCAATCTGCTAACTCAGTTTTTCTGGTAATTCGAAATTTTTGAAACTTAGAAGGTCTCTAAGTTGGGTAGAAGCAAACTGAATTTCATAGGAAAACTGATAGCCTTTATAACTAAAGTCACAAAACAAAGATTTTTCTTGCCATTCCTTACAATGTGATTCAGATAGTAGTTTGAATAAGGAAAAATTTCCTTCATAGTCTTTAGTGTGATTTCTATTTTTAAAATCAAAGAAGTCGATTGTAATTTTTTTTTGTTCTTGTGGCCATTTGAAGTATGTAAGTATGAGGGGGCCATGACGATAAATAAAATGAGTTTTTCCAATCGAAAACCTAATGGATTTTATGCGTTCATCTAAATAAGAAGGCTTAATCGAAAACTCAATGTTTTGTCCTTCCTCTTGAGTAAATAATAATTTCGAAAAATAATAAAAACGACTCAAAGAAGTTAAAACGCTGTTTTCTATTACAAGATGTTGGCCAAAAATACTTTTTACCAACCAAGGAAGATGATCAACATTAATAAAAGGTTTTAAATTGTTGTTAATAAAACTTTGATAATATCCCTCTTTTTCAAAAAACAAATCAAAATTATTTAATTCAAAATTTGATTTTTCTTGTCCTATAAAAAGAAAATTGTTATGTATGTCTTTTTGGTAATAAGGATAAACCTGTTCAGACCACGTTTTTTGTATTTGTTGCATTGCTCCTTTAAAGAAAACCGAAAGTATATTGTTAGCTAGCTGTTTTAAGCAAGATCTAATAGGTTCAGGAAAATCTTCTGCTTGTACAATCAAGTTTAAAATCGGATTGTCTTGTGATTCGCTTGAAAACAAAGCCTTTGCTTCCTGAAATTCAAACTTTATTTGAGAAGAATGAGGCTTTGTTTTTTCTAAATACAGCTCTATTTTTTTTAATTCCCTTACTATTAACTTATATTGTTCGGAGTATTTCAAATGGGAACCTAAGAAATCATGGTTTTCTTTATAGGCTTCATAAATTTTTATTCGTTCGTCTAACATTGGGTAAGTGTTATCATGCAAGCACTTCAGTAACGATTGAAGTGGATTTTTGTTTTTTTGCAAGAGTTTTATTGCCGAAATAACTTCATCAAAATTATCAAATTTTTTTATAGAAATAGATTTTAAATAATTCTGCCATGCTTCTATATATTCAAAATCATAAAATCCCCAGAATAAAGATAGTTTCTTGGGGTGTTCGATTCGGGAGAATGTTTTATCAGGGAATAATCTAGAAATGTTTTTCTCGTATTGAAATATATTTTGTGTTAATAATTTCTGATAACCTTTGTAAGTTAATAAAAATGGAAGAGAATTTTTTTGAGTGCTATCAAATAGGACGCCGAAGTTTTCAATGTCTTCACTTGGTGTTGCACTATGTGTGTTTAAAATATCTTCATGGAATTCATAGACCAACAACGCTTCTTGATTAATGTTCATGAGCTCATTTTTAATATAGTTTGCTTTGTTTGATAAGCGTTCAAGTTTATTCCCCTCTTCCGCATTAAAGTGCTGCGAAAAATAATAAAAAGCTTGAGTGGGAGCATTCGGGAAATATGCCTTAATAAGGCAAAATAAAGAAGGATAAGAAATTTTACCTGTGCTTTTAAGTCCTTCATAGACTTTTAATGAAGAATAAGGTAATTCGGGCTCTGCATCGTTTGACTTAAGCGAGTCGCTCAAGAGTTTATTTAAAAAAGGAAAAAAATAACGATCTGAATTTATTTTAATAAATTTCTCTGTTTTTTTAGATAAATAAAAAGGGTAAAATAATTGAAAATTTGAAAACGCAGAGCCCTCTCCTTTTTTTTTAATTTTGTAACTTACATCTAATAAAGAAAGACTGTCATTTTTTGTTTTTAAAGCCAAAACATATTCATCTAATAATGATTCTAAACCCCTCGTTTGTTTCATATTAATAAAGAACGAAACTGAAATCAGGATGAAAAATGAAATTGAAAAATAAAAAAACGAAGAAACAGGTGTTTTTAATATTAAAGGGTTTTGATAGTCAATGCTTTTCATTTTTTCTTTCGTGAAGACAAAATCTTCTCTTTCTTGAAAATAAATAATTTCTGGGGTGATCCTTAGCTTGTTAATAGCATGCTGGATATGCTCTAACAAAAATGGAAATAAAACTAGCTTTTCTTTTTCAGTGTCATTTGTATTTTGGATTATATTGTAAGAATTCACTCTTACTTCAGATAAGAAAAATGAAAAACATGCGTAGGGGATGATTGTTAAATGAGGGTTTATTTTTAAATACTTACAATGCTTTAGATAAGACTCAAAACCCATTATTTGATTGCTTTTAGTGATTGAAAATACGAGGCGAAATCTTTTTATGTTTGTTTTTTTTAAATAATATTCAAGTTTACTGTGCTGTAGATCGTCGTTTTTATTTTCTTCCAATAAAAAACAAGATTCTATGAAAAAATATGAAAAAACTTTTTTCCTAAATACAAGAGATAAAAAATAAATTATTTTAAATCCCTCGCCAGATCCCTCAATAACCTCAAAGAACACATCTTTTTTTGATATTAGTATCCTTAGATTAGTAGATGTAAAAGATTCGTAAAAAGATACTTCTTTTGGTAATTGAGAATTGAAAAACAGATGCCAATTTTTTTTACCATAAGTTTTATAGCTTTTGATTAAATCTATTAAAAATAATAAAAAAATAACAGAAAATTCTTTAATGGTCGATAGTTTTTTGTAAAAAAAAGAAATCCTGAGCTTGCCAGGATTAGTATAAATAAATATCTTTTTTGAAAACAACTTAGTTATTGAAATAATTTTTTCTTTGTTTTTCCTGATAAAATAAAAATAAATAACAAACAAAAATATTAAAAATAAAACACGTGAACTTTGGCTATAAAAATAAAGTCTATCAAACACTACTAATGAGGGAGATAGAATATAAAAACCTATGATGGAAGAGATAAGTGCTAAAAATCTGATTTGTTTTGTTTTTATGATGATTGAAAGACGGTTCTTTCCTTTATTACTCATTTGAATAACTTAAAGTTTGTAATTTTTCAAATATTGGTTTTGAATAAATAAAATTTATTGTGTTGGATAAAATGAGTAAGGTAATGAAAAAGACAAAAAGTCTATAAAAATAAAATTTTTTAAATGACCCTGGGATTGTTTTTTTTTTCAAAGCGATATTTTCAGGATTTTTCTTAAAGTGATATTTCCCTTCAATTAAAACAAAAATTTCTTCTTTTATTTTAACTATTCCATCTTTATTGCTGTTATAATATTTTCCTTCATAACCTAAATTTAGCAGCAAATAAATTACTTCCAGTAATTCAATGTTTTTTTCAGGTGAAATCAGTAAATCGCTTAAAATTAAAAAAAATCCTTCTCCTCCTCCGCTCTCATGATGAATTTTTTCCAGAAGAGGGTCTTGTGCCCAAAACAAGGTTTTACCCCAATGGCTCAAAGAAATAAATTCATCTAATGCCGTGCACAAGCAGTAAATAGCAGAAAATATTGTTTCTTTTTCATGTTGAAGGTTTTTTAATTGTATTTCAAAGGAAGATAAGAGACTAATCAGTTGCAATTTAAATTGTTCTTTATCAGGAGGGTAATTTTCATCTCTAAAATAAATAATGATAGAAATAAACGGAGAAGATAATTGTAACAAGGATTTTGAGTTTTGAAGTGATAGATAATTAAAAAGACTTTTATTTAACATGGGGATATCACATCCTAAGTACGAACATGATGCATCCAACCCGATATCTTCACGTTTTCATAATCCCCTGAAAGATAGACGGCAATGGCAGTTGATTTTTTTAATTGTTGCCATAACTCATGGTTCTGATTTAAGTAAAAATAAGAAAATCCGATTTTATGTGGAATCTCACGAGGTAAGGTAGGAATGGGTATAATGTCGATTCCCGGCAAAGATCGGTAAATTAAATCATTTATCACTTCCAGAGGGCTTAATCTTATTCTTCGATACAAATCCGTCTTCGATTCAGCATCTAAGTTAAGATAAATGCCGAGAATGAAATTTCCTCGTTCGAGTAACGATTTGTCGCTTATTTCTATTTTCCAGAAGTTTTTTGAGATGATGGTGGGGTTTAAGGTTGTGATGTTTTCTTCTGAAGCAGTATTTAAATAAGATTTGATTTCCAAGATAAGTGGAAGTAAAGATTGATAAAGTTCATTATGAGAATAAGTGATTTTTGTTTGAGATGTCCTCTCCTTGTTTTTAAATGTTGAAAGTTCTTGTAAAAAAGAAAATAAAAAATAATAAAGTTCAAATGGTTTTAAAAAACGCTTAAAATTATTAAAAATAAGGAATCCTTTAGCTCTATTTAGTAAAGACAAAAAATAAATTTCAAAGTTTTCATCTAGAGGTGTGAGCTTGTGTCGTGTAATTTTCTCTGTTGTTTCTTTTATCTTCTGCAGTATTAAAGCTTCAAATTCGATTAAAAAATTTCTCAAAAATTCAGTTGCATAGATATTAACGCAAGGTGGTATATAACCTTCTTGGGATAAAGACAGATTGCCGTTTTCGTTTCTTTTGAGTTGAAATAAAGCTAGGCATAAATGCCCTTCTTTTTCATTTTCACGCAGTAGCTTTAAATTTAATTTTACAAGTAAGAGTCTTTCATTTCTGGCTTCTATGTTTGAATATTGATGGTTGTCTAAAACCACCTTCTCTTGAGTTTGGTATCTGAAATTAGGTTTATCTTGATGAGAGCATTCGATGCTAGATTCATCAAAATACGGGATGCCAAGATAAATTTTTTCAGTCGATTTAATATCACTGACATTAATCGGTGTGGGCGCTTCATCGTTTTTTGGAATGTCTACTAGGGTGTTATCAGGTAATAGTAATATGCATTTTTTTAAATGGATTTCATCTCGTTCAAGAAAATGTAGATCAAGCACAAGATCGATAAGGCCAGGCTCGATGATATCGGTTATTTTAAACTGAGATCGTATTAAATTTTCTAAATAACGGTCTTGTTGTTGAAAATGATGTGGTAAAAGATGCATGCCTTCATACCATATAACTTTATTCATGAGTACTTGCCTTTTTTAATTTATTTTTATTTTCATTCTGCTTTTTTCGACATCAATTTTAACTTTTGAAGGCGTGATATCATCAAAGTCGATAATTTCTTTCCATCCGTTTTTATTTGGGTTTCTAAATTCAGCAACAATCCCTATGTATTTTGTCTCTGGCAAAAGCGGTTCTTGAATTTTTAGTATTTGACGAGGTCGTAATTCAATTTCTTTTTTTGAAAGAATATCTTCTTCGAATATATCAGGATCATGGCACAGCGTGTCTAAGCTGGCTTTTCGAAAGTCTTCATCAGAAGATAATTGATAGATCGAAATCACTAAAGGTGAAGGTTTGTTGTGAATATTGAGGTTAAGATTTTTGTCAGCTTTAATAGAAAAATTAATGTTGTCTTTTCGGAAGTAAGAACAGCCTGTTAAACAAAAAATTATAAAAAAAACGAAGTATTTAATATTTAATGTATTTTTATGCTTTATATTTATAATTTTATCCATGCGCCTTTCCTTTTTGTTTTTAATGAAGAAGATTACATTTTTTTTGCTGTTGCCAAGTCATATCCCGCGGGAATGGGACTACCTGCTTGATGCCTTTCGTTGTAAGGCGTAAATCTCATTTCAATTTTTTCAAAATTAAAATTAAGTTTTTCCGTAGGATGTAGTCGGCCATTTTGATCTGAAATATTAACTGAATATCCACTGACGATGGCATTCGTTAAAATGTATTCCATGTAAGGAGAAATCGTATCATCGGTTTGACAAACATGAATTTTGACGGATTTTACTTTTCCAACACAAGATTCACTGAATAAGGATGGCGATGTTTGATCCAGCGCTTTCATACATTCAATTTCTGAAATCGAAGGGCGGGTGGATTCTCGATCTGATACAGCGCCGGGTTTGGTGGTGATGCTTCTATTGACGTTAAATTGAAAAGAAGAAATTTCAGTCCATTTTTCGTGGCCTTTTGCAGTGATATTTCCGTCAAGGCCGTCAATTTTGATATAGATAGGCATAGCAGTTTTCCTTTTGTTATTATTATAATGCGCTCTTCATGTAGATGAGGTTCGGAGATTCTATTTTTTAATAAAAAGAAAGTCAACTGAATCTTTAAAAACAATCATCCTTGCTCCAACCTTCATTTGCTTGATTCCATTTTGCGTTCTCTCTTTTCTTTTACGACAAAAATTAATAGTTGTTTTATCTCCCATGATGCGATAGGATTTGTGCGATTTAAAAAAAAATAATGAAAGGAATTAACATGAAAACAATAATCGATGCACCCTCTTATATTGCTTCTTCCCTCAAAAAACCTCGAAATATAGCGGATATTCCTCTTCCGACACAAGAGAAATTATACCCCTTTTGAGATCTAACTTCGATTTTTCAGGTACAAAAAGTATAAAACATTAACTGGACTAACAAAACTAACTAAAGGAGAGTAGAAATGAAAAATATTTATGAAAAAATTGAAACCTCATCTAAACCGAGAGTTCACATTAAATATGAGGTTGAAACAGAAGAAGGTGTTGTTGAAAAAGAGTTACCTTTTGTCATTGGTGTTATGGGAGATTTTTCAGGTAATTCAACTGAAAATTCAAAGCCACTATCAGAAAGAAAATTTGTGGAAATCAATCGTGACAATTTTAATGATGTTATGTCAAATATCAAACCTTCCTTAAATTTACGTATTGAAAATAAACTATCAGATGATGGGTCTCAGATGGCAATTAACCTAGAATTTAAGTCTATCGAGGATTTTAATCCTGAAAATATTGTTGAACAAATTCCTGATTTAAAAAAATTATTAGAAACCCGTAATAAACTTCGTGATTTGCTTACTCAAGTAGATCGTTCAGAAAAATTAGAATCAGTTCTTGAATCATTGCTGCAGAATGACAAAATTTTGAAATTAATCAGCCAAGAAGAATCCAAGGAGAAATAAAATGGAATTTTTAGAAGAAAAATCAAACTCTTTACCCCTCTCTGCCGAGAGGATCAATCATTTTTTTCCTAACATGATTTCTGAAAATAATCCTGTGTTGTTAAATGCGTTTATTGAGGAATCTCTTCAAGGGCGTCTAAAATGGGATAAGAATGTCATTCGATCAATTAATTTAGCTATTGATCATATCGATGGAAAGATATCAGAACAATTATCTAAAGTAATGCGTGATGAAAATTTTAAAAATTTAGAAGGAACATGGCGTGGATTACATTATCTTGTTTTTCATACAGATACGAACAATAATTTAAAAATTAAAACACTTAGTGTATCAAAAAAAGAAATTTATAAAGATTTAAGTAAAGCCTCTGATTTTGATCAAAGTCAGCTTTTTAAGATGATTTATGAACGTGAATTTGGTACGCCAGGCGGAGAGCCTTATGGTGTTCTTTTGGGAGATTATGAGTTTTCTCATTCTGCTGAAGATGTCGAATTATTATCAAAACTATCTAATGTTTCGGCAGCTTCGTTTTGCCCTTTTATTTCTTCTGCTTCGGCTGCCTTGTTTGGTTTTGACAGTTGGAAACTTTTGTCAAAACCCAAAGATTTAGAAAAAATTTTTGATAGCAAAGAATATATAAAATGGAATGCCTTAAGAGAAAGTGAGGATGCTCGCTTTCTTGTGTTGACGCTACCGAGAGTTTTAGCAAGATTGCCTTATGGTGTAGGTTCAAAAAAAATTGATGCCTTTAATTTTGAGGAATTTTCTGTTCATGACGACCTTTCTCAATCGGAAAATTATTGTTGGATGAATGCAGCCTATGCAATGAGTGAGCGTATTGCAAATGCTTTTTCAAACTATCAATGGTGTACTGCTATTCGTGGAGCTGAAGGTGGCGGTAAAGTAAAAGATTTACCTGTATACACTTTTATAAGCCAGGAAGGTGATCAAAGCATGATTTGTCCTACTGAAATTAGCATCGCGGATAGACGTGAAGCAGAGTTAAGTCGTTTAGGGTTTTTACCTTTATGCCATTATAAAAATACAGATTTTTCTGTTTTTTTCGGCGGGCAAACTTTACAAAAACCTTTGCAATATGACAAATCAGAGGCGAATTCAAATGCGATTATTTCCGCGCGATTACCTTATGTGATGGCAACATCACGATTTGCGCATTATCTTAAAATTATTGCGCGAGATAAAATTGGTTCCTTTATGGATGCGCAGGAAGTTGAGAATTTGTTAAATCGTTGGATCGCAAATTACGTCAATGCGAATGTTAATTCAGGGCAGGAAATGAAAGCCAAGTATCCATTAGCTGAAGCTAAAGTGCATGTGGAATCTATTCCAGGCAAACCCAGTGCATTTCATGCCATTGCTTGGTTAAAACCTTGGTTACAATTAGAAGAGTTAACAACATCGTTACGTCTTGTGGCAACTATTCCTAAAGGTAGCTTGTAATGAAGCGAACTGAAAAGGAAGTGAGATGGGTGAGCATCTTGTTATTGTAGTGGGTGACACAACGTCACATGGAGGTATGGTTGTTTCTGGCAATGATATTTTAGAAGTTGAAGGAAAGGCAGCGGCATGTGTGGGGGATGCAGTCCACTGCCCTCATCATGGCGAAACAAAAATAATAGAGGGTTTTTCAGGATTTGTTATTGAGTCTTATAACATTGCTTACGATGGTTGTAAAACGTCTTGTGGTGCAGTTTTGATTGCTGGGAAACAAAGTATTTTTTTTATAGACATAGGATGAAGTTTTAACTTGACTAAACGAAAATTTTTTTGAAAAACGTGATTTTCGCCAGAATCGACTTATTTACTGGATTGCTTCGTCCTGCTTCGCAAGATCGCAGTTCTCGCAATGACAAAATTGGGGGTCATTGCGAAAAAAAATGCGTCCTGTGATTTTGAAAAAAAATAAAAATGGTCACGCATTTTTTGAAGCAATTTAGTATCTTACTTATGAGGAGCCTCTATGTGCCGTGAACCCATGGTTTATATTATGACAAATAAGCGGAATGGTACTTTATATACTGGCGTTACAAGCAATCTTATTGCCCGAGTCTATCAACACAAAGAAGGGGTTTTTGATGGTTTTTCTAAACGCTATAATTGTAAGTTATTAGTATACTGTGAACCACATGATGAAATAGGAAGTGCAATCGAAAGAGAAAAACAAATCAAAGCTGGTTCAAGAAAAAAGAAATTGATCTTGATTGAAAGTTTCAATCCAGAATGGAAAGATTTATATGATGATTTGTTTTGAGTGGATTTTCCAGAACCAATAATGACAATACTCTCTGAATTGGAAACCCAAGCCCATGAATTTAATTTTTTTCAAGCCATAAGGCTTATCGAACATTTAAGTTTAAAACATTCTCTATCAAAAGAAATCCAATTTGATTCGCCGCTCTATCCTTCTTTTTGTGCATCAGAAGTTACAAACATTACTAAAAAAGAAGATCGCTGGGCCGTTACTGTTGGATTTTTAGGTTTATATGGCCCGTATGGTGGTTTAAACGAAGATACACTTGAGTTTGTAAAAAATAATAAAATATATTTGGATTTTTTTGGGAGCAAACTTATTTATCTTTTCTATCAAACATGGAAACAAAATCGTTTTTATATCCAGTATGATGAAGATAAATTAAAGAACAAAGATAATGTTTTAGAAGAAATTTTATTTTGTTTTCTTGGATTAATCCCCTCTCATGATTATAAAGAAATTTTCAAAAACCATCCTGGATTGTTTTTCTATTCTTCATTCTTATCAGAAAAGACACCCACAGCCCATAATTTAAAAAAAATAATATCTTCTTATTTTGAAACCCCTGTTTCTATTATCGAATTTTATAAAAAATGGATTCCCATTCCGACAAATGAACTGATGGTTCTTTCAATAAGAAATAAAAACAATAAATTTTTAGGAAAGAATATTTTTTTTGGTAAAAAAATTTGCAATACACATGACACGCTTTGCCTGGTTTTAGGCCCATTAAATTATCAGGAATATAAAAAAAACTTCCCAGGTTCAAAGATGCAAACAAGCTTTAAAAACATCATTTCTTTATATGTTGGCGCCGGATATGACGTTGAAATTAAAGTATTACTTAAGCTCGAAGAGAGGCCGCTTCTCTGTTTTGACTATCAGAAACAGTTCTCTCTTGGTTGGGATACGTGGCTTTAATAACTGTCTGCTTTTCTCGAGGTTGCGGTTCTTGACCTACAGAACACTCTCGTGTTTCCGGCAGTAGCCGGAGGGTTTCACTGTAGGATGGGGAGGCTTTTTGAGGCAATTTTTCTGTTTCAGGTTTTTCTATTTCATTTAATTTTTTCTGAAGTTGTTTTTTGAAATGAAAACTGCTCAGAAAAACAAGCCCTACTTGTAATACCATTAAAGCAACGCCTATCGCTGGATTTAACATAAACCCCAAACCTAATAATATCCCCCCTATCGTTACAACCGTCGTTAAGTTATATAGCAAGCTTAAAATGAGATCCCGTTTCATTTTTTTTACACTTTCTTCGGCGATTAAAAACGTAGAAAAAAGAGACTTGAGAGAATCTGATTTGATGATAGCACCGGCTTCTTTTTGTGTGTCAGCATCTACCGATTTTGAACAAATCGCAATACCAAAATGACTTTCTGCAATTGCATTCGCATCATTTTTAGCATCTCCTATCATTGCTACTTTCCCTTTTTTCTTTAATTCTTCTATGTAATTTGTTTTTGAATTTTCGCAAAGATGAGGTAGACAGGATGCTCTGATATGGTCTTTCTCAATACCAAGTTGGCTTGCATAATTCTCTGCAGTTAATAAATCTGCGCCTGTACACAAATAAATTTCTTTCTTGTGCGCTTTGAGTTTTCTGATAGTCCATTTAGCATCCCTTCTTAAGGGATCCTCTAGTACTATAGTTGCAATGATTTTCGTACTTGATGAAAAGAAAATTTTTTGTTTTGACTGTGCTGTTTTTAAATTTTCAAAAGGAATGTGATGATCGCGAATGAAATCAGAATTTCCTATTAAGAATAATTCACCATTTATCCTTGCTTTAACGCCTTTTGGTAAATATTCTAGTTCTGAAACAGTGAAATCTTTATTTTCTCTGTTTTTGTTTTTTGAATATTCTAAAATAGCTTGCCCAGAAGGATGAGCGGATTTTTCTTCTAGAATAGAAAAATATTGCCAAAGAAGATCTTCAGAAAAACTGTCATCGTTTAATTCAAGTTCGCAAACATGCGGTTCCCCCTGTGTCAAGGTACCATTCAAATCAAAAACAACCGTATCAATTTCAGCTGCGTTTTGAAGATCTTGGCCACTCTTAAAATAAATATTCTGAGACTGCGCTTGTGCTAACCCAATTTTTGAAATCAGAGGGGAAATAAAACCAAGAACACAAGGGCAGACGGAAACTAATAAGGCAATCACACAATATATTGCAAAAACAGGTGGGAAGAAGATAGCGACAATAACCCCTGAAATAATCGTTACAATTAAAAGTGAGGGAATGGCATAATTTAAAATTTTATTTGCTGGACTTAAAGGAAGTTGTTTGTTCCAACGTGTGTTTTCAAGATTTTGTCTTACGCGTGCTAAATAGGAATGCTGCGAGTCGTTTGTCACCTGCATTTTAATAACTGAACTTGTGCTTGCTACTTCCATTCCAGAAAGCAGTTCCTCTCCTTCTAATACTTTTTGTGGCGAGCTTCTGCCCGTGTGAATTGTTTTATAAACATAGGTGTTTTCATCAAGGCACCTACCATCAAGCGGGATTGTTTCTCCAGGTGAAATTAAAATAATATCTCCAGGCTTGATATCTTTAATATTACATTTTTGCGTACTATTTTCCTTTATTACTTCTGTTGGTATTTTTTTTAAAGAACAATATTCATCAAAAATTTTATTTTTAGATTTAATTTCAATTAAACTTCCGAAATATCTAAATGCAAAAATAAAAAATGCAGCATCTAACATTAAACATAAGCCAGGTACAAAAAGAGAAGAA
>Ga0156033_143_pt3 | contig 17979 bp, 19 predicted proteins | sample RifCSPlowO2_02_FD_107687 | JGI IMG/M metagenome (GOLD analysis project Ga0156033, IMG submission 107687) | Gammaproteobacteria bacterium RIFCSPLOWO2_02_FULL_38_11 | reverse complement strand
GTTTGTTGATCAGATATTCTGCACGCCTTGATTTTCTGTGCTTTGCTGCTCACATACTGAGATGTATGCTCCGCTGCGATGCTCAAAAATCAAGGCGTTTCGGCTCAAACTAGCGAATTGTCAACAGGCCCTAGGATAAGAATTTAAAGAAAAAATTATTTTAAGGGCCTCGTGCTTGCAGTGCCAAACATGAATGTTTACAATATGGTTGTAAACTTTTAATATAAAGCTTACATTGACAATGTAAACTTATTGGGTATACTTAGAATACTGAAGAATTAACTTTTTGTGAGATAGATGGATCCCTTCCTTTTAAAGCAAGTGATTATTGATCAGCAGCAAATTTCTTTACCCCAGCGATTAGTCGCGCGTGATATCGATATGAAAGCTATCATGGCTGGGTCGCATATCGTGGTGATTGCAGGTATTCGTCGATGTGGAAAATCAACTTTGTTGCAGCTTATTCGACAAGAATTAAAAGAGTCTTCTTATTATATTAATTTCGATGATGATCGTTTAGTTCAATTTACAATTTCAGATTGTCAGACGCTATTAGAGTTATTTATGGAGCTGTATGGAGAGCAGCGGACTTTTTTCTTTGATGAAATTCAGAATATCATTGGCTGGGAGCGGTTTGTTCGACGTTTGCATGATAATGGTAATAAAATTTATTTAACGGGATCTAATGCGGTTTTATTTAGTAAAGAGCTGGGGACGCGTTTGACAGGTCGTTATGTTCAAATACAGTTGTATCCTTTTTCATTTAAAGAATATTTAAATTATCATCGGCAAAGTACTTTAATTAAAAAAAATTTGAAAAGTAATGAAAAGGTAGAATTAAAGCGTTATTTCAATCATTTCTTTCTAGAAGGTGGCATTCCGGAATATATCCAAGAACATCAAATTGCGCATTTGCAAGCTTTGTATGAAAGTATTATTTATAGAGATATCATCGTTCGTTACCACATTGAAAATGTACATGTCTTTAAAGAACTTGTTTATTGTTTAGCGAGTAACATGGGAAAAGAGGTTTCCTATAATGCTTTGCGAAAGCAGCTTAATGTTGCCAGTCCTTCGACTATTTCAAATTATTGTGATTTCTTGGAAAATAGTTTTTTATGTTTTTTTATTAATCGCTTTGATTTTTCTTTAAAAAAACAAATGCATTATGCTAAAAAAATATATTTTATTGATCAGGCTTTGGCAAAAGCAGTTGGTTTTAGAATGGATGAAGAAAAAGGTCGGGTTTTAGAAAATATTGTTTTTATGGAATTAAAGAGAAGAAACAAAGAAATTTATTTTCATAAAGATAAAAAAGAATGTGATTTTCTTGTTAAAGAAGGCAATAAGATTACTGAAGCTATTCAAGTGTGTTATTACTTGGATTCTGATAAAACGAAAGAAAGAGAGGTTGGGGGGTTGCTTGAGGCGATGTCATTATACAAACTTAAAGAAGGATTTATTTTAACAGAAAATACATTTAAAACAGAAAATATAACAGTTGACCATCAAAGTTACCTCATCCATATCTTGCCTGTGTGGTATTACAGCCTTAAAGATTCATGACTTATCCTCAAGGAAAAAGTTAGTTGTTTCTTACTTTTAGGCGCGTGCTCAGCCACCATTTCCTAAGAGGATTGATATAAAGAGGATATTGTTTTTTAGAAAATTCTTTTTTTTCTAAAATTGAAATTAAAGAAAATTCTAATTCTGTAAAAATAATACTAGATAACTGTGTTTTTTTGATTTCTTCTGGTGTTGACTCGATTGTTCTCTTATAGCATATTTTTGCATAATCAAGGTAATCTAGCAACATTTTTTTGCAACTTAAGTTTTTTTTATTTTTTGTAAAAACATTTTTTAAATCTTCCGGTGAAACAGAATTTTTTTTAAATAATATGCCTGGTATAAGAATCCGTTGTTGATGTAAGTCCCAGGGTAGGCGTCTTATGTTTCGCGTGATGAGCCAGCATAAACCTAATTCTCGTGCAAGCAAAAACGCTTCTTTGCTGGTTTTTTCTAAAATATGAGAAATTAGTATGGCAAGCAAACTCCAGGAGCTGTGTGCATCCTCGATGAGTTCTCCAAAATCATCGTAATAATTGATATTCCATTTTCTTTCTATGCCATCTAATAATTCAGTGAAAATTATTTTAGGTAATGGGTATGTTGATAAAATAGAAGAAATAAGTTTTCCGATAGGATGTTCGGGTGTCCCATTAAAAATACGATGTAATTCGCCTCGCCACCATTGGAATCGTTGTAGCGCCATTTCCTGTGAAGTACATTTATTTAAAATACTTTCTAATTCGTGAAAGAAATTATGTAAAATAACTATCGCCTGTTTTTTTGAAAATTCAGTAAATAACAAACTGTAGTAGAGGTTAGAGCCGGGAGGGGCAATCAATTTTTCAACTGTCATAGCAGTGTTTTCAGTTGATAAAGATAATCTAACGCGTCTTTGGGGCTTAAACTATCTGCGCTGATATTTTTTAATTTTTCAATGACGGGGTGTTCTTGATATAGAACTGTGGGGAGTGCTAGGCTAGGTGATTTTTCAATTTCAAGTTGTTGTAATTTTGCTTTTGCTAATTGAATAACGGGCTGGGGTAGTCCAGCCAGTTGTGCGACTTGCAATCCATAACTTTTGCTCGCAGCGCCTGCGAGCATCGTATAAAGAAATACAACCGTGTCTTTGTGTTCGATGACTTCAACGTGTTTATTTCGAATAACAGAAAAAGTTTCTTCTAACTTTGTTAATTCAAAATAATGCGTGGCAAATAAAGTGAAAGCTTTAATTTTTGTTGCAAGATAATCTGCACAAGCAAAGGCAAGTGCCAGTCCATCGTAAGTACTGGTGCCTCGTCCAATTTCATCGAGCAAGACCAGACTATGTTGCGTGGCGTTATGAAGGATATTGGCTGTTTCTGTCATCTCTACCATAAATGTAGAGTGACCTTGGGCTAAATTATCACTGGCGCCAATGCGTGTGAAAATACGATCGATAGGGCCGATACATGCGCTTTCTGCGGGAACGAAGCAGCCTATGTGAGCAAGCAATACAATTAATGCGGTTTGTCGCATGTAAGTGGATTTGCCTCCCATGTTGGGGCCGGTAATAATCAGCATGCGCGTTTCATCATTTAACAAAGTTGAATTTGGAATAAAAGGATTTTCTGAAAAATTTTCAATAATTAAATGTCGGCCTGCTTGGATATCAATGCCAGGCGTTTCATTTAAGCGAGGACGGCTTAGACGAAGTGTTTGCGCGCGTTCTGCAAGATTACTTAAAACATCCAGAGTGGCAATCAAGCTTGCTGTTTTTTGCAAGTTGATAATATCTTCGCAGAGCGTATCTAAGATTTGATCATACAATTGTTTTTCAAGTGCAAGTGCGCGTGCTGTGCTACTCAATACTTTTTCTTCATGTGCTTTGAGTTCAGGTGTGATAAAGCGTTCTGCATTTTTAAGTGTTTGGCGACGGATGTAATCCAGGGGTGCAAGCTTTGCTTGAACGCGACTGATTTCAATATAGAAACCATGAATTTTGTTGTAACCAACTTTTAAAGTGGGAATGCCTGTTCTTGTTTTTTCTTGTTGTTCTAGTTTAATTAAAAAATTTCCCGCATTTTCTTGTAGGTGACGTAATTCATCTAATTCGGAATTAAATTCTTCTGCGATAACGCCACCATCGCGAAGTAAAGCGGGTGGGTGAGTGACGAGTGCAGATTGTAGTAAATGTGTTAATTCAGGAAATAAAAACAATCGTTGACTTAATTGTTGTAAATGCGTTGACTGACAATTTTCAAGATGTGTTTTGAGCGTGGGTAAGGTTGCCAAGGCTTCTCGCAATTGTGCTAGATCCCGTGGTCTTGCTGTTTTTAAGGCAACACGCGCAAGGATACGCTCCATATCGCCACAATGTTGAAGAAGCGAAGGTAATTCTGTTTTTTGAGGAGAAGCCATTAAGTCTTCAATCGCTTGTTGACGCCATTGTATTTTTTTATGAGAGCGTAAAGGATGATGTAACCATTGTTGTAATAAACGACTGCCCATGGGGGTGGCTGTGTGATCAAGGACTTGCAGTAAAGTATGTGTTCTTTCTCCTTGGCGGTTTTCGGTAATTTCTAAATTACGACGCGTGTGCGCGTCTAGAATCACCCAAGTTTCACGCTGGTCAACTTGTAAAGTATAAAGATGTTTGAGTGTCGTGCGTTGTGTTTCTTGGACATAATGAAGAAGGCAACCTGCGGCCATGAGGGCAATGGGGTGATTTTCACAACCAAAACCAGAAAGATCTTTTGTTTGAAATTGTTTTATAATTTGTTTTTCTGCTGTCTCAAAATCAAAATACCATTCTGCTTGTTTTTTTATGGCAGAATAAGTTTGTAATAAATTTTGAAAAGGAAAATTTTCAGAAATTAAAATTTCACTGGGATGAAGCCGTGCTAATTCATCTTGCAAGCTTTGAGGGGAATCAACTTGTAAAAGATGCATTCGACCATTGCTGATATTCAATGAGGCAAGACCAAAGATCGATTTTTGAAAATGAATGGAAAGCAAAAGGGTTTCTTGTTTTGCTTCCAACAAAGCATCGTCACTTGCAGTGCCGGGTGTGATGATGCGTGTTACTTGTCTTTCAACCGGACCTTTACTTGTATTTGGGTCGCCAATTTGTTCGCAGATAACAACGGATTCTCCCACTTTAATTAATTTTGCAAGATAGTTTTCTACGGCATGATAAGGTACGCCTGCCATCGGGATGGGTTCTCCTGCCGATTGGCCGCGTTTGGTGAGTGTGATATTGAGAAGTCGCGCTGCTTTTTTTGCGTCATCAAAAAAAAGTTCGTAAAAATCACCCATGCGATAAAACAATAACATGGAGGGGTGTTGTGCTTTGATACGAAGGTATTGTTGCATCATGGGGGTGTGATGCGACAAAGTAGCTAATTCAGGCATGAGGGGGTACCTCTGAAAATTAGAAATAAAAAAGTAGCCTGTAATGAGCGAAGCGAAATTACAGGAAACGCAAAAAGGCAATTTTAGGGATGCCCTTAAGGCTTGGGATGTTATCCGAAGAAATAGCTGACACTTAAGCCGGCTAAATCTGCATTTTGGAGATTGCCGCTATTTTGAACGCGTGTCCAAGAAATTTCAACAGGCACGGTGGGTGTAACATCATAACCAAAACCTACGCCGTAAGTAAAAGCGCCGCGACTTTCATTTGGTGCTTCGCTGTTATTATCAAAAATAGCATGTGAAGCTGTTGCATTAATATAAGCGATACCGACTTTTGCTGAAACGTTAAACCCATTGTTGCTAACAGGACAAATGCCTTTAAGAAATAATTCGTAAGCATCTTCAACGACGCGCCCTGCAGGGCCGTTTGTTCCATTGATGTTAGAAAATTTAGTATTTGTGAAGCGTATGTAATTAATTTCAGCGCTAAAATTAAGATTGAATTGATAGCCTGCAAAAATGCCACCGCCTAAACCTTGATTGTTGATATTTGCAGAAGATAAACCTGTATTGCTTGCCGTGTAGTTTGTATAAGATTCTCCTGCGATAAGACCCACGTAAGGACCTGGATAGACTGCTTGTGCAGAAGCTGAAAAAGAAATTAAAAAGGCAGGTACAATAAATTGTTTTATTTTTTTAAACATAAATTTTTCCCATCAATGGATTTTTTTAAAAAAAAGTTTAACCAAAATAATAAGCGATGCCCACCGCCATGAGGTCCGCATTCGTGATGGTTTCATTGTGTTGGATACGTGTCCATGAAAAATCAATCGGAATGTGTCGTGTGAGATTGTAAGTGGCGCCCCCGCCGTAAGTAAAAAGTAAATTATGGTTGATGCTCGCCAAGCCGCTTGATTGAAGGGAGCCGGCAACTTGTCGTTTTGCCACGGCGCCGCCCGCCTTAGCATAGATGTTAAAACCACTGTCAAGTAAAGGGTAAGAGCCTTTTAATACAGCATCAAAAGCTTGTTCTTTAATGTCACCTGAGTCGCCTTGCGCATTGAGGTGCTGAACATCGGCGGAAGCAAATTTGCTAAACCCAATTTCTGCTCCCCAATAAGTATTGAGTTGGTAGCCCAGAAAAGCGCGGCCCCCAACGCCGGTATTATTGATGGTTGTTAGAGAATAAGTTGAATTAAGATCGCCCGGCGAATAATAAACTTCCGAATAACCACCCTGCAGCCCTAAATAAAACCCCGGTAAAATCGCGTAAGGCGAACAAGGGGGATAGGCCGGGAGAGGTTTGTCTGGGCAAGGTGCAATGACTTTAGCGCAAGGATCCGAAGTGGAACATGTTGCATGAGCCAAGTTAAAAAAAAGAAGAGTCGTAAGGACTAAAGCTATGTGACCTAGCTTCATAAAAACTCCTTATTGTTAAATTAAATCCAGCCCGGGATTGTCACATACTCCTAGGGGCTTGGCAATCTCTTATGTGGGACTTACGTAAGAATAGGTAAAATGAGTATAATCTTTGAATTATTTCTTGGTGGCGTTCTTGTAACATTTCGTAGGAGAAATCAGACATGAGTATCACGTTCGGTATTATTGTTGTGCTGGTAGTGTTGGGTGCCTGGGTTGTTTCGATCTATAACAAATTGATTCGTTTAATTGAGGCAGTGAATAACGATCATAAACAAATTGATATCCAACTAGATCGTCGTTACAAAGTTTTTGAATCGCTCATTGAAATTCTTAAAAAATATATGGATTACGAGCAAAGCACCTTGAAGCAGGTGGTGGCTTTGCGCAATCAGGCGCAGCTTGCGCAAACCAGTGGGGATGAAAAAACAAGAATTACAGCGGAGAATGGGATTTCTAAAATCATGTCAGGTTTGAATTTGGTTTTTGAACAATACCCTGATCTGAAAGCAAATCAAAACGCATTGCAATTACAAGAAGAAGTTGTCAATACAGAAAACAAATTGGCATTTGCAAAACAAGCTTATAATGACAGTATTGAAAAATATAATGTTGAGAAAAAATCGTTTTTTGAATCCTTGGTTGTTTCTTCTTTCCAGAGCAAATTGTCTAAAGATTTTATTTATTGGAATTTACCCGAAGACCAAATTAAACAAAAAGAAAATTATACGGTGAAATTTTAATGACGGCTTTTGTTGATTCGGCTGCGCCTGATTGGCGTGAACAAATCAGAAAAAATAAATCACAGTCGCGTCATGTCATTATTCTTTTCTTCTTAATTTACATTGCGATTGGATTATTGTTGGATGTTTATTTTTACTCGACTCATTATCCTACCGCGCCTTTAAGTTTAATTTTTCAAGCCTTAATTCAATTTCAATTATTTCCTTATGCTACGTTAATTTTATTTGGAATTGCCAGTATTTCACTTTGGATTACCTATAGTTTGCATGACAAAATCATGCTGATGGGTGAAAACTACTTTGAGGTCAATCTGCAAACGGCCCGAACGCTTGAAGAAAAGCAGTTGTATAACGTGGTGGAAGAATTAAAAATTGCTGCGGGGATGCATTATGTTCCGCGTATTTTTATTATCGAAGCAGATTATATGAATGCTTTTGCAAGTGGATACAGTGAAAAATCTGCGATGATGGCGATTACGCGAGGTCTCATGCAAAAATTAGATCGTGATGAATTACAAGCAGTGATGGCGCATGAATTGAGTCATATACGGCATCTTGATATCAAGCTGACGTTGATGGCGGCGGTATTAAGTAATCTTATTTTGATGGTTATCGATTTTCTTTTTTATAATATGATTTATGGCCGTGAACGCTCACGTGAACGTAAAAGCGGTTTGCTTGTCATCATTATGTTGCTACGATTTGTTTTGCCTATTGTTACCTTGCTATTGATGTTTTACTTAAGTCGTCGAAGAGAATATATGGCAGACGCAGGGTGTGTGGCATTGATACGTAACAATATACCTTTGGCAAAAGCGCTGATGAAAATTGATCAAGATCATCAGGCTAACAAAGAAGTTTATATCCATCAATATGAAAAAACGACAAACGAAGAGGCGCGTCGTGCTGCGTATGTTTATGATCCTGTGCAAGCAGGCATTGGAGCCATACATTCTTTGTCTGGGCTGTTCTCTTCTCATCCGACAATTCAAGATCGTCTTAAAGCATTAGGGTTTAATGAGTCGTCTCATTGATGAAAAAAATATTTTTTATCATAGTTTTTTCTTTTTTCTTTAGCTTGATAATGACAGAAGCTGCTGTGGCTTTGCCTGCGCCTGTTGTTCCTAAAATTTTGACGATGAAAGATGCTATTTTATTGGCGTTACGTTACAACCCTAGTATTCAATCACAAGAATTGCAGCGCGTAATTGATAAATTTTCATTACGTGTTGCAGAAAATAATTTTGAATTGCAATATGCCTTAACAGCCAGTGCGCAATATTCTAAATCTACAAGCTTAAATACGGCGACTTATTCCAATGGAACGACGTTAACGCAATCAACAACCTTGAATAATGCCTTGGGAACGCAATTTGGTGTTCAACTAAATGCACCTTCTTCAGAAGGAAGTGTTCATCCAGGCGCAACGTTTAGTATTTCACAGCCTTTGATGCGGGGTTTTGGTCAAGAAGTTAATTTGGCTTCTTTAAGAAATGCAAAAGATGCAGAATTTTTAAGTCGACTCACATTAAAAAATACGATTGAACAAACTGTCACAACGATTATTTCAGATTACCGGCAAGCCGTGTTGGCTGCCAACCAATTAAGTATTTTAAAATTAACTTTAAAAAATGATCAAAAAACTTATCATCAATTAGAGCTTGAAATTAAACACGGAAAAAAAGCGCCGGCGGAAGCGCTACAGTCTAAATCAGCCATTTCACAAGATTTATTAAATATCACGCAAGGAGAAAATGCGCTTGCGCAAGCAAAACAAGCTTTATTAAATGATATTGGTTTGTCGCCGCAAACGCCGATAATAGTCTCAGCTGACATCAATGATACGCTCATCATTCCATTATTAGATGAAAGTCTTAAGATTGGATTAGCGAATAATTATGCTTATCAAGGTGCTTTGATTCAGCAAAAACAAAATAAAAGAAATTTAGTGTTGGCAAAAGATCAATTGCGTCCTGAAGTAAATGTGTTATTGACCCAAACTCAAGGCGGGGGAGATACACCGGGCGCACCGGCCACTGTAGATAGTTTTGTAAATGTTAATAATGGCCAGCAAAGTGTACAGCTTGCGGTCTCCGTACCAATACGTGATTTTCAAAAGCAGCAAGGTCTTTTACAAGCTAAAATTGCACTTGAGCAGCAAGAAGTGGCGATGGCGCAGGCGCATCGGAATTTAGAAACGCAGGTTATCAACGCAATTACAAATTTAAAATTATTAAAACAACAAATCGAATTGGCAAAACAAGCACGTGATGCTGCAAAACGTAATGTAGAGATTGCTAAAATTAAATTAAAATACGGGCGTGTTGCCATGTTTGAAGTGAATAATTTACAAGGCACGTTGACATCTTCAGAGTTAGCAGTGGTATCCAATCAAATTAATTATTTAAATGCGCTTTCACAATTACAATTGTTATTAGGGACAACACTAAATACCTGGGATATTCAACTTCGAGATCATTGAGCTATGAAAAAAGTAACCTGCCTTATTTTATTTCTGTTGCTAATGACGACGGCTTGCAAAGCAAGATTAAAAGCGCCGGAAGGATATTCTGTTTTTGAAGTAGAATCAAAACCCATGGTGAGTGAATTATATTTTACAAGCACTGTTCAGCCTTTAAAAAGTGTTTCGATCACAAGTCCCGTTGAGGGTGCCATTGAGAAAAAGAATTTTGAATATGGGCAAGCTGTAAAAGTAGGTACGCTTTTATTTCTTATCCGTTCTAATCAGTTAGAGAAGGATTATCGCGAAGCGATCGCCTCTTATTTAAAATCCAAAACACAATATGAAACGAATAAAAGAAAATTAGAAGATGATGAGGCCCTGAAGAAAGAAGATATTATTTCAGAAAATGAATATCGCACCACGCAAACAAGCTACAGTGATGCGTATATTTCTTATCTCCAATCTGAACAAGCGGTAAAACAAATTTTTGAAAAAGCGCAGGTGAAGATGGAGAATGTGAAGGCGCTGATGGCAAGTGACAGGGAGGCGGTGGCCAAGGTTTTGTTAGCTGATTTTAACGTTTTAGAAATAAAAGCATCTGAAAGTGGTGTTGCTTTGTTACCTGAAAAAGCCGCCTCAAATGAGGGGGAATCATTGGGAGGCGAAAAGCTAACGATAGGAAGTGCAGTGAAAGCGGGGCAAGCTTTAGTTTATATAGGGGATATGACAGGTATTCGCTTAACGGTTCCGGTGAATCAAATTGACATTAATTCTATTAAACCGGGACAAAAAGCCACGATCAGTAGCGATGGATTTCCAGGGCTTGTGTTGCAAGGCCAGGTGGTGGATGTGAGTGCGCAAGCCGTACAATCGACAGGGAATGGTTTGCCTACCTTCCCCGCGCATGTTGAAGTGAAAAACATTCAAGAGTTTGATCGTAAAAAAATTGCAGTAGGTATGCGTGCATTAGTGAGAGTATGGATTGAGTATCCCCAAAAAATAATGGTACCTATCAAAGCGGTAAATGTCTCAGCTGATAAAAAAACAGTAAAAATGTTTAATCGAAAAAATAATAAATTAATGGACGTGTCTGTCACAACCGGACAAACCACCGCGCAGGACGTTGAGATTATGCAGGGTTTATTGCCGGGAGATCACATTCTTGTCCGTCGTTAAACTTGAAACTGTTTTCAAAAGTTATTTTATTGATAATGTAGAATATCCTATTTTAAAAGGAATTGATCTTGTTGTTCATCCGGGAGAAATGCTGGCTATTGTAGGTGAATCAGGCTCGGGTAAATCCACGTTAATGAATATCATTGGCTTATTGGATCATGCTAGCTCAGGAAAATATTATTTAAATGATCATGATGTATTTAGTTTTTCTGAGCGGGAGTTAGCTAAGTTGCGCAATGAAATGATTGGTTTTGTATTTCAATCTTTTTATTTATTGCCGCGCATGACAGAAGAGCAAAATGTTTCATTGCCTTTGTTATATCGTAATGCGCATCCTGATGAAATAAAGGAGCGTGCGAGAAAAGTATTGGAGAAGGTAGGCTTAAAAAATTTTTTAAATCGCAAACCCAATCAATTATCAGGTGGACAGCAACAGCGTGTTGCCATTGCGCGTGCCTTAGTAGGCGACCCTCATTTATTATTGGCTGATGAACCAACGGGTGCCTTGGATGCAAAAACCAGCGAAGATATCATGAATTTATTTTTGGAATTGAACCAGCGTGATAAAACCACGGTGATATTGATCACCCATGAAGAAAAAGTGGCGCGAAAATGCAGTCGGGTTTTATATTTAGAGGAAGGATTTTTAAAGTAATTGTTTGAAATGACATTGTTTAAATAGTGTCATTGCGATATAATTAGTTTTTTAAAATTTTATTTTTAGAAAAATAATGATTAAAATGATGTTCCGCATATTGATTCTGTTGTTATTTTTTGGATTTATTACCCCTGTTTTTGCCTCTTATTGGTCGTCAGCCAGAATAGCTAATTCTTCTCCTTATATTTTTAAATCATTGCCGGGTGGGTGGCATATTACGGAAGGAAATAAATTATTTGAATATAGTGGGGCGATAGACGTTGGCTTCTCAGCAGATATCTGGGGGCGAGAAGTACTGAGAGTAGGATTTAGCAATAATAGTTTGAGTGAGGCAGAGGCAGTCTATGAATATTTTGATGATAATTCTGTAAAGCAGGGCGAGTGTTATTTTCAATTTCACACGCGAGATTATGTTTGGGAACCCAGTTTTCGCGAATCTCGCTGTACAGGACCTGTGAGCTTGATGACGGAGCATCGTGGTGGCGGTGGAAAACAAGATGTGTATATCTATGTTTTATACTGATATTGATTTTTTAAATTTTGAGAGGAATTGCTATGTTTAAGATAAGGTTTCGATTGTTAATTTTATTATTATTTTTTGGATTGTTTACACCGGTGTTTGCTAGCTATTCGTCGTCAGCCAGAATAGCTAATAATTCTCGTTACTTTTTTAAATTATCCCCGGAAGGATGGCATATCACCGAAGGCGATAAGATGTCTGAAAAGAGGGGAGTGATAGGTGTTACCTTGAGGGGGGGGATAGAAGTACTGAGAGTAGGATTTAGTAATAATCATTTAAGTGAGGCAGAGGCAGTCTATGAATACTTTGATGCGAATCTTGTAAAACAAGGCGACTGTTATTTTCAATTTCACACGCGAGATTATGTTTGGGAGCCTAGTTTTCGTGATTCTCACTGTACAGGGCCTGTGAGTCTGATGGTGGAGCATCGTGGTGGTGGTGGATTAGAAGATGACTACGTCTATATTTTAGATTAATGCTGGTTTTTTTAAAATCCTGGAAGGAACGGATATTGAAAATAAGATTTCGATTGTTAATGCTATTACTATTTTTTGGATTGTCTGCGCCGGTGTTTTCCGCTGAGTTATCATCAGCCTATGTAGTTAATCATTCTCCTTATTTTTTTAAATTATTGGGTGGATGGCATATTACGGAAGGAAATAAAATATTTGAAGATAAAGGGATAATAGGCAATACATTGCCGGAATATAGGAATTACCTGCTGGTGCTGACTGTGGGATTTAACCATGATTTAAGTGAAGCAGAGGCAGTATATGAATATTTTGATAATAACTTTGTAAAACAGGGTGAATGTTATTTTCAATTTCATACGCGAGATTATGTCTGGGAACCGAGTTTTCGTGAATCTCGTTGTACGGGGCCTGTTCGTTTAAGAACGGAGCATCTTGGTGGTGGTGGAGATATGGATAGATATATCTATATTTTATACTGAATCTAATTTTTTTAAATTTTGGGAGAAACAGATGTTGAAGGTCAGCTTTCGATTATTGATTCTATTACTGTTTTTGGGAGTGCTTAATCCGGTTTTTGCTTCTTATAGGTCGGTCGCCAAGGTAGTTAACCATTCTCCTTATTTTTTTAGATTATTGGGCGGATGGCATATTACGGAAGGAAATAAAATATTTGAAGACAGAGGGATAATAGGTACTACTACATTGTCAGGAGCTAGATATTGGATGCTTCTGCTGGAGTTGTCATTCAATAATAATTTAAGTGAAGCCGAGGCAGTGTATGAGTATTTTGATGATAATTTTGTAAAACGGGGTGAGTGTTATTTTCAATTTCATACACGAGATTTTGTTTGGGAACCTAGCTTTCGTGAATCTCGCTGTATAGGCCCTGTCAGTTTAACGACGAGGCATTTCGGTGGTGGTGGAGACATAGATACCTATCTCTATGCTTTAGATTGATATTAATTTTTTTAATAACCCGATCAAATAAAGAGGGTAACCTTTAGTCAAAAAATTGGGATTACACTTTTTCGTTTGAAAAAATGTAGAATCCCACACTTTTACGTACGAAAAAGTGTTGTATTTTACATTTTTATCGACATTCCCCGATTTTTTTGTTCACATCAGCCTGACAAAAACATATGAAAAGAGCTCGTTAGTTTTTGGATCGTTCAATGAGATCTGCGAGGAATTTACAAAAAGGCGTGATGTTTTGATGTGTGCTGGCTTCTTCTAAGGTAGCCATATATTTTTTACGTTGCTCAACAGGAATGATGAGCCAAGGGTAAGCGCCAGCAGCCAGCATGACATTCATTAAGAAACGCCCCATTCGCCCATTGCCATCGGGATAGGGATGGATGTAAACAAAAAAGAAATGACCGAGTACAACTCTTACGGCTGCACTGGTTTCTGCTTTTAAAAGTTCGCAAAGCGCAGGCATGAGATCACGTACAGCAGCTACATTGGGTGGAACATGCATAGAGTGGCGAATATAAACTTGATTACGTCGATAACCTGCCAGATCGGTAGGTTTTAGGATGCCTGCTGTTAGGCAAGGCGCAAACATTTCACGGTACCATTCTCGGTGATCATCATCAAAAACTTTTCCTGGATTCACTCCTTTTAAGACCTTAGCTAGGCTTTTTTCTACAGCATTGAAAGCTTGCCAGTAACCACGGGCAGTGAGTATGTCTATGTATTTTTTATCATTTCCATTGTTATTAGGATCCCATTTTCCAGTGCGAACGCGTTGGATAAGTTCCTGATTCACGCGATAACCTTCAATGGAAAGAGAATTGTAAGCGTCAGTGACATAAATTTCTTTAACTTGTTTCAGATATAATTGAGCGTTGGTAGGGCGCCTGGATGTCTTGGGGAAATGCTTAAGGACTTCCAAACGCATTTCCTGCCACATAATTTGTAAACGAGTAACATAAGGAGAGCGTTCTTGATTGAGTAAGTTGATGTTTGGCGTTTCTTTAAATGGATCTGTTTCACGAATTTCATAACCCGCAGATGACATAGTTTTGATTATTTCATCTGCGATACGAACACGATCAATATTGCGAAATGCACCGGCCAATCTGCCGGCAATAGTGCTATGTCCTTTTCCCAATAGTAATTCAAGTACGTCAGAGGCATCTTTTATCAAAGAGAGTGCTGTTCTCATGTCAGTAGGATTTTGGGTGAAAAATCCGGGTGAACAAGCAATGAGAGCGGATGGCAATGAAAATACGCGAAGACCCTCTAATGTTTCTACTTCGTTGTTATCCGGCATAGCATATCGTGCATCAAAAAATGAAGTCTTATGTAATAGAGGCGTTATTTTGTTATTGCCTTTAGGGGAGCGAACTAGGAGTTGTTTTGGTACAGTCCAGTTTCCTGCATGCAATGAGAGGGATTGTTCGGGAGACAGACACCAACTATTAGCAAATCGTTTATTTAGATACGCTGAGCAAAAGCTCCAGAATGAAGCATACCAAGTCGTACTTTCACCTGAGGTGTCGTCTCCAGAGGTGGGTATATACCAACCCTTAATAACTTCTTGTAAAAAACCGTTTTTGATTAAACGCTCCCGGTGTGTACGCGAAAGATTACTAGCCTGTATAGCCATATCACCTTGCTCTTGAATTTTCTTTAGAGCCTCAAGCGATTCAGCCAATTTTTCAGAAGGTGTGCTCATGGTGTCAGTCCGTTTAATTTATAGGTTATTGTGGTGTGTTAATTATAGCATATTGTGTTGTGCGGTTTATAGGTTATTATGCTGTGCGATTCATAGGTTATTGTGTTGTGTTAAAAATAATATTTTTTAAGGCATGGATAAAAGAAGGGGCGGCGTTAAGCGAAGGGATGTAGTGAAAAGATTTTCCTCCAGCGGCAAAAAATCGCTTTTTATTTCGAATGGCGATTTCCTCTAAAGTCTCTAAACAATCTGTCACAAAACCAGGACAGAAAACATCGATACGTTTGAAATTTTGTTTTGCCAGCAGAAGAAGTGTGTTCATGCACGAAGGCTCTAACCATTTTTGAAAACCAAAACGAGATTGAAATACAGTGATGTAATCTTCAGCAGTTAAATTTAGTTTTTCCGCAAGTAATGTTGATGTAGTATGGCATTGTTCTGAGTAGGGGTCACCTTGTGCTATCGATGCAAAAGGTAAACCATGAAAAGAAAATAAAATTTTATTCCCACGACCATGAATTTCCCAATATGTTTTAACGTGTGTTGCAAGCGCATGAATATAGTCAGGATGTTTGTAAAAACAATCGATAAAATGAAATAGAAAATGAGGTTTGTAGGTTTGAAGAAAGTCGTGTACGGAAAGCGTTGTGCTGAAGGAATATTGAGGGTAGAGAGGCAGAATAAAAATTTCTTTTATATTTAATTTTTTGAATTCAGCTAGCCTTGATTCAATCGAAGGTGTGCCATAACGCATGGCAAAAGAAACGGTAATATTGTTTTCGCAAAAAAAAGTTTGTAATCGTTCGGCTTGTTCTTGCGTGAAGTGTAATAAGGGTGAGCCTTGAGATGTCCAGATTTTTTGATATAACAAGGCGGATTTTTTTGCTCGCCATGGCAAGATAAGATAATCGAAAATTATTTTTTTAAAAGGTAAAGTGTTTGGAATAACATAGGGATCAGATAAAAATTCTTTTAAAAAAAATTTAACAGATGTTGATGTGGGAGCTGTGGGTGTGCCCAAATTAACAAGTAAGACACCCCTCATGACTTTAATCCTACCCCTTTATTTAATAAGTAAAGATTAATCAAAAATAATAAAACAGTTCCTGTCACGATAAGAATCAATGCCATGAGAACATTGATGTCTGAAATACCGATGATACTGTAGCGAAATGTGTTGATCATATAAAGAAGAGGATTGAATTTAGAAAATGTTTGCCAAAAAACAGGAAGTTGTGCCAGAGAATAAAAAACACCGCCTAAATAAATCAAAGGAGTCAATATAAAACTCGGGATAATTGAAATATCATCAAATTTTTTTGCAAACAAAGCATTGGTAAATCCAGCAAGAGAAAAAAAAGCGGAAGTAAAGAAAAGTGAGATGAAAAATATAAAAAAATGTTGAATTTTTAAATGCGTAAAAAATAAAGCAATGATAGAAACAAGACAGCCTACGGTAAGCCCGCGTAATATGCCGCCAAAAGTAAAGCCCAACAAAATGACCCAGTTAGATAAGGGGGCAATCAAAAGCTCTTCAATGCTTTTTTGAAAACGTAAACTAAAAAAAGAAGCGACGACGTTGCCATAGGCGTTTGTGATGATGGACATCATGATGAGACCCGGCGCAATGAATTGCATATAGCTGTGGCCGTTAATTGCTTGGATTTGAGAGCCGACTAATTTTCCAAATAATATGAAATAAAGGGTGATGGTGATGACGGGAGGTAATAAAGTTTGAGGCCAAATGCGAAAAAAACGAGTGGTTTCTTTTCGTAATAATGTTATCAGTGCAATTGAATTAATTTCCATCGTTAGTGCCTGTTAAATTTAAAAATAATTCTTCTAATCTGTTTTTTTTATTTTTCATGCTACTGACAAGAATCTGATGTTCAGAAAGATATTGAAATATCTCATTTAAATTTGTTTCATTTTTAATGGTTACATCAAGTGTGTGAGGGTCGGTGGTTTCAAATTGAAAAGGTGAGCCAAGCAGGGGTGAATGCAAGGGATTTTTTAAATATAAGACAAAAGTTTCTTGTTTTAATTGGTTGAGTAGTTTTGCTTTTGGTAAATGTTCAATGATTTTTCCCCGATTAATAATGGCGATGTTTTTGCAGAGTGATTCTGCTTCTTCTAAATAATGCGTGGTAAGAATGATCGTGGTTCCGTTGTGATTAATTTCTTCCAAGAAATCCCAAAGTGTATGACGTAATTCAACGTCTACGCCGGCGGTGGGTTCATCCAAAATCAAAAGTTGAGGTTCATGAATTAATGCGCGTGCAATCATGAGTCGTCGTTTCATGCCGCCTGACAAAACGCGGGGCGCTCTATCTCTTTGTTCCCACAAATCCATGCGCTCTAGATAATATCGCGCTTTTTTTTCGGCAAGTTTGTAAGGAATGCCATAATAGCCTGCTTGATTAATTAAAATCTGATTCGTGGTTTCAAAAATATTAAAATTAAATTCTTGTGGAACAAGACCGATGCATCGTTTTGTTTTTCGGGGTTGTTTCTGAAGGTCGTAGCCCATTATTTTTATGTCTCCCGATGTTTTGCTAACAAGAGAGGTGATAATGCCGATGGTGGTTGATTTTCCTGCGCCGTTGGGGCCCAGTAATCCAAAAAAATCTCCGGTTTCTACAGAAAAATTAATATCGTGTAGTGCATGAACACCGTTGCTGTAGGTTTTATAAAGGTGTTTAATCGCCAGCGCATTTTTCATTAAAGTAATTCTTCTAATTTTTCTTTGCCGTCATTTTTTTCAAGATCAACGCGCTCTATTTTAATGAAACGACTCGTGATTTTTTTTGCAGAGGTTTGTACATCTTGAATATCGCCGTGCGCTTGATCAATGTGTTTTGCAAGGGAATTCATGCGATCTTGAAAA
>Ga0156033_159_pt1 | contig 18133 bp, 15 predicted proteins | sample RifCSPlowO2_02_FD_107687 | JGI IMG/M metagenome (GOLD analysis project Ga0156033, IMG submission 107687) | Gammaproteobacteria bacterium RIFCSPLOWO2_02_FULL_38_11 | reverse complement strand
TTTTAAAATATAGCAGAAAATTTATATTAAAATAAAAAAATAGATTATATTTTAACCACGAGAGGTATTTTATAGAAAAAACCATTGAAATGATCAAGGGCTAGGAGCCGTTTTCATTTCTTCAAAAGCGGGAGGGTCTGAAATTCTTGTTTTTATGATGTTACGTAAATCTTTAAGTAAGCTTTCTTGTGTGATATGTCCGTTATTAAAATTACTAATGATTTTAGAAATTAATTCTTTATTTTTTTGTTGGTTTGGAGGGATAAGGTTTTTCAATTCTTGGCATTGTTCTGGCGTGATTTGAATTTTGTTTGTAGGTAAGAAAAGAAAAACTGCAGATTTAAAAAAAATCGAAGAATTTTCTGTTTTCGAAGGAGGATGGAATAAAATTCTTTCTAAATAGAAATCCAGTAAGGCATCATCATCCTGTCTACTTATTATTCCTTTTAGCTTTTCCAAGGCTAAATGATTGTTAGATAGAAGGGTGCTGAGTTTGTCTAAAATCATTTCTCGAATAATCTCGAATGAATTTTCATTTTGTATATCGTTAGGCTCGTTAATCGTTTCGGCTGCTTGCTTCTGGGCAACAACATCGACATCCTGGCTTGCTGCTTGTGCTGTATTGGTTTCTTCTCTGTCTTGAGCGGAAGAATTATTTTTTTTTGTTGGAAAATCAACAAAAGATGCGGTGACACCTCGGGTATCGCTTTTTTCTCTCAAGAAACCTTCTGCTTCTTCGATCATTTCGTGAGGAGGGTCGCAGCGTCTAGCATATTTTAAAAATTGTGAAAGCTCGTCTGTCGTTAAATTTCTTTTTTCTTGAGAAATGAGTCCTATATAATAATCTGCTAATGCTCGTTGTCCTTCATTGTAATCAAAGTGTGTTTTTGGAAGCCTCTCTAGTTCTAAAGAGATTGTATTTAATGTGTTGGGTGTTAGCAGTTCAAACTTGAATCGTGAAATAAGTGCTGAGATGTAAAAAATAGAATTTCTAGATACTTTTCCCAAGGACTCAAAAATTTCTTTTTCTCTCTCCTGTTTAAGAGGTGTGTTGCAAAAATTAGAGATCAAATCTTTCATCTCGGTATTTAGAAAATCTTTTTGTGAGTCACTAAAACCAATCCCATTTTCTGAAAATAATTTTTTTAATTCCTTAAGAGCTTGACCGGGTTTTTTTTCTTCAAGAAGAGAGGCTGTTTCTCTTATCGCATTACTAAAGAGAATGAGTTTTTTTAAAATTTCACACTGCTTCTTTAGAGCTTGATATACATCTCCATAATTTTCATGTTGATCAATATAGGTCTCGATAGATACATCTTTAGTGGTTTCTTGAGTCAAAATTGTCGTGAATTGTTTTGGTGTTAGTTTTGCATTTTTAGTTGCTTCTTCTAATAGCTTTAGATACTGTTGTATTATCTCCCGATCTTCTTTTCTAGCAATGAGTGTCCCCAGAGAGTCACCATTACTATTTCGTTGTGTCAAAATGATTGTGAGTTGTTCTGCTGTTAATTTTCCATCGTTAATTGCATTCTCTAGTAGCTGGAGATACTGTTGTGTGCTTGTTTTATTTTGCTTTTCAGCGATGATCGTTGCCAGAGTTAAGCCTAGATTACTCTTTTGCGTTAAGATCATCGTGAGTTGTTCTGAAGTTATTTCTTTGTTTTTAAGTAGATTATCAAGCAATTTGAGATAGCATTGTGTGCTTATCGCATCTTGATTATAAGCAATAAACATCCCAATAGAACCGCCCGTAACATTTTTTTGTGCCAAAATCGTCGTGAGTTGTTCTGATGTCAGTTTCCTATTTTCAAAGACATCGTCTAAAAATTGAAGATATTGTTGTGTGCTTATTGCATTTTGATAGGCAGGAATTATCATTCCGATAGACGCACCATCAGTATCTCGTTGCGTCAAGATCCTTTCGATTTCTTCTCCAGACATGCTCTCTAGCTGTTTAAGATACTCTTTTATTGCTCCTTCATCTTGAGCATGAGCGCTGGCTATTCCGCCAGCCAAGGAAGAGGCGTCTGAAGATGTTGAAAGAGTGAGTGTAGTATTTTCGAGCTCTTCTATGTCTTCTTCATTTGACTCAAGTTTTTCATTTTTATTTTTACCCATTTGCCACTTCTTCCATTAAACCCATTTCAGTTTTAATAAAAGCTTAGTAAAGGATTGTTAAGATAATGTTAAGGGCGCCTCGTTCTAACGCAAAATTTCTAATTTTTAGAGGTGCCCTTAAATTAAAACACGCTGGCACAACTGGAAAAGAAACCCCGGGGAAAAACCTAAGAAAAGTAACAATAAAGCATTGGTGCTAATCGCAATTTTTGCATCTAAAGGAATAATAGGTAATGGATTTGGGGTCGATTCAGATTCGAAATACATCGCTTTAATCACAGCAATATAATAATAAGCCCCGATGATCGCAAAAATGAGTGCGACAGTGGCAAGCCAAACTAAATTTACGTTCACAAGCGCCGTTAACACCCCTAGCTTTGCAAAAAAACCTACGGTGGGAGGAACCCCCGCCATGGAAAACATCAGCAATAACATCAGGAAAGCAAGCCAGGGACTTTTGGAATTTAGACCTTTAAAGTCAGCAATAGATTCTGCTTCAATGCCGGATTTACTTAAAATACTGATCATCGCAAAGCCACCTAAGGTCATCAGCGCATAAGTAAAAATATAAAAAATACAAGCAGCATATCCTTCTTGATTTCCCGCAATCAAACCTAAAGACATATAACCCATGTGTGCAATAGAAGAATACGCTAGCATACGTTTTAAATTTGTTTGAGCAACCGCTACGATATTACCTAAACCCATGGAGAGAAGGGCAACAAGAATTAATAAGGGGCGCCATTGCAATTGTAAATCCGGCATCGCTTGAATTAATAGTTTGAACGTTAAACCTAAAATTGCAATCTTGGGCGCACTTCCTAAAAAAAGAGACATAATGCTGGGCGCACCATGGTAGATATCCGGCGCCCAGACATGAAAGGGTGCTGCCCCCAATTTGAATGCAATGCCGGAAACGATGAAAACAATCGCACAGGCAAAAACTAAATTATGTGTTGTCATGCCTTGAGAAAAAACATTTGCTATTTCATGAATATTTAAACTTTGTGTTAAACCGTAAAGTAAAGACATTCCATACAGTAACATCGCTGAAGCAAAGGAACCCATAATAAAATATTTCATTGCCGCTTCAGCACTTATAGCGTTATGTCGTTTTAAAGCAATCATGGCGTAAAGCGGTAAAGAAAGAATCTCTAAACCTAAAAAAAGCGGAATGAGATTCTCAGAAGACAGCATGACCATCATGCCTAATACAGAAAAAAGTCCTAAAACATAATATTCTGCCACAGGTATATTTTTTTCTGTTTCGAAAAATGCGCGCGCATAGAGAAATGAAAAGAAACTCGTGATGTAAATAAATAATTTTAATAATGTTGATATAGGATCTAAAGAAAACATCCCAGAATAAGTATAAACAGTTGGAAAATTTAATAATTTAATGGAAGCCAGGGCTGCTAAAATCAAAGCAGTTTGCGCAATATAATAATTAATTTGACGAAAATGTTTTTTTAAAAAACAATCTGCTAATAAGCTTAAGCAAGCAAATGTCAGTATGATAATCTCTGGTAAGGCACTGGCAAAATACATTATTTATTTCCGTTAAATTAATTTGGATTGCAAACTTAATGTTAATAAATGTTCGATTGTAGGATGTAATATTTTTAATAAAGAGTCAGGGTAAAGCCCTAATCCTAAAATCATCAAGGTAAGTAAAGAAAAATTAGCCATATCTATCATCTTAATGTCTTTTAAATGGGAGATGGTCGTGTTTGCGACTTTACCGTAAAAAACACGTTTGTACATCCAAAGAGAATAGGCTGCACTTAAAACTACAGTAGAAGTCGCTAAGAAAGCAATCCAAGGATTGGCTTGGAAGCTGCTTAATATCACCATGAATTCCCCTACAAAACCTGATGTGCCTGGCAAACCTACATTGGCCATCATGAATAACATAAAAAATGCTGCAAATACCGGCATGGTGTTGGCAACACCACCGTAATCTTTAATTAAACGTGTATGCAACTGATGATAGAGTATGCCTACGCCTAAGAATAAAGCTGCAGAACTAAAGCCGTGTGAAACCATCTGCACCATGGCGCCTTCAATACTCATCAGCGCTGCAGAAATATTTTTGCTGTGTTCAACGATGCGATAAATGCTAAAACAACCTAAGGTGACAAATCCCATGTGCGCAATCGAAGAATAGGCAATTAAGCGTTTCATGTCTTTTTGAATAATCGCAATAAATCCAATATAAATAATAGCAAAAAGTGAGAGGATAATCAGGAGTAAATCAAAGTGTTTACACGCGTCAGGTACAATGGGGAAACTAAACCGTAAAAAACCATAAGCACCGATTTTCAGCATGATAGCAGCAAGGATCACAGAGCCTCCCGCCGGGGCTTCTGTGTGTGCGTCAGGTAGCCAAGTATGCACGGGAAACATCGGTATCTTGATCGCAAAAGCAAGTAAGAAAGCAAAGAAAATTAACGTCTGTGGCAACATATTTAATTGCACAGAATAAAAATCTAAAATTGAAAATGAATTGGCTTTGTAACGTAAATATAAAAGTGCAACCAACATTAATGCAGAACCGAAAAAAGTATAAATGAAAAATTTAATAGACGCATAAAATCGATTTTGGCTTCCCCAAATGCCAATGGCTAAATACATGGGAATCAACATAGCTTCCCAAAAAACATAAAACAAAATGGAATCAAGCGCTGAAAAAACACCGACTATAATACCTTGCATGATGAGAAATGCAGCGAGATATTGCGTGATTTTTTCATGAATGGTATGCCAAGCATCTAATACAACGAGTAAGGTGATGAAGCAAGTTAATAAAATCATCGGTAGTGAGATGCCATCAATACCTAAAAAATAATAAATGTTAAGAGGTTGTATCCACACACTGCTTTCTTGAAATTGCATTGTAGGAAGGGTTAAATCAAAGCGATAATATAGTAAAAAACACAAAGAAATGCTTAAGAGCGAGCTTATTAATGCAATAAGTTTTGCGCGCCTCCCTTGATGTTCGTTTGAAAAAGCTAATATAGCCACACCGCCTGAGATCGGTAAAAAAATTAAAGTACTTAAAATTGAATGTAAAAACATTTTAATACCAGAGAATTAAAATTAAAAAAACAAGCAGACCAAAAGTCATAATCAAAGAATAATGATAAAGAAAACCAGACTGGATTTTTTTACCTAGCTTTGAAATTAAAACAATAAATCGTCCTGAGCCATTTACAAAGAAATTGTCGATTACGGCTTGATCGCCCGTTTGATAAAAAGAATTTGCCATGATTTTACTGCCATCAACAAAAACAATTTTATTAAAGTCATCGAATCCATATTTTTTAATTAAAAGAGTGTAAAAAATTGAAAATACTTTTACAAAAAATCCGGGCAATCCAGGCGCAACAATATAACAAATCCAGGCAAAAAGGATGCCCGATAAAGCAAACCATAAGGGAGGAGAGTGGATGCTTTCTTCAATGAGATTCACGGCTGTAGCATTTGCGTTTAAAAAATTATGAAAAACAACACTCGTGCCTAATAAACCTTGTCCATCATACAGAAAAGATTTTACAAAAATCCCACCGATGAAAAAAGAAGGAATGGCAAGTAACACTAAAGGAAGCCATATCACCCAAGGTGATTCGTGAGGGTGATGATGCGAAACATCATAACGTGGTTTTTGATGGAAGGTTAAAAACAAAGAACGGAAAGTATAAAAACCTGTGATAAAACTACCGAACAAAACACAAAAATAAGCATAGTGAGCGCCTGTGAGAGTTGCATGATGTACCGCTTCGATGATGGCGTCTTTGGAATAAAAACCAGAAAAGGGGGGGATAGCACACAGCGCGAAAGAACCTATTAAATAAGTGAAATAGGTAATAGGCATGATTTTCCATAAACCTCCCATCTTTCGCATGTCTTGCTCATGGTGCATGGCAATGATCACAGACCCTGCTGCCAAGAAAAGTAATGCTTTAAAACAAGCATGTGTCCCTAAATGGAAAATTGCAGCCGCATAAGCTTGTGCGCCCAGCGCGGCCATCATATAACCCAGCTGTGACAAAGTAGAATAAGCAATCACGCGTTTAATATCATTTTGTACGATGGCTACTAAACCTGTGAATAAAGCACCTGTGGCGCCAATGATGAGAACAAAACTGGAAGCCGTAGATGAAAGATGATAAAGCGGTGACATGCGTGCAATCATGTAAATACCCGCAGTCACCATGGTCGCTGCGTGGATCAATGCCGAGATAGGAGTAGGACCCTCCATCGATTCAGGCAACCACACATGCAAAGGAATCTGTGCTGATTTTCCCATGGCGCCTATAAATAATAAAATACAAATCACAGTGATCACCGACCAAGGATGATTTGAAAAAATGGAAATAGTTTCATGAGAAGCTTCACTGACATGATTGAAAATCGGAATATAACTAATAGAGTGGAAGGTCATGAGTATCAGCGCGATACCCAACAGAAAACCAAAATCACCCACACGATTTACCAAGAAAGCTTTTAAACTGCCTTCTACAGCGCTTTCTTTATTAAACCAAAAGCCAATCAATAAATAAGAAACCAAACCCACACCTTCCCAACCAAAAAATAATTGTAAAAAATTATTGGCGGTGATAAGCGCCAACATGGCAAAAGTAAAAAGCGAAACATAACTAAAAAAGCGCTGATAACCTGGGTCATCTTGCATATAACCAATACTGTAGATATGAACTAATAAGGAAACGAATGTGACAACAAGCAGCATGATACAAGTTAAAGGATCAATCAAAAATCCTGCTTCAAATGTAAAATGTCCAGTGATACCCCAGTTATATATATTTAAGTTAAAAGGACCAAGATGTTCAATGAGGATCCATTTTGAAATACAGATCGAAAGCAAAAAAGAAATAAAAACATAAAAAATTGTTAAGCGGTGAGACCACGTTGTCCCTATTTTTTTTCCAAATAATCCTGAGACGAGTGAGCCTAATAGAGGTAATGTGATAATCGCTATCGTCATGTATTTAATAAGTTGTTCCACGCTTCAACCTTTTAATTCATTGAGTTCTGCCACCACAACAGTATGGCGGTTTCTGAAAAAAACCATGAGTATGGATAATCCGATGGCAGCTTCTGCTGCGGCCACCGTTAAAATGAAAAAAACAAAAATTTGTCCGTGAATATTATTTAAAAAAGCAGAAAAGGCAATTAAATTAAAATTAACACCCAGTAATAATAATTCAATGCACATCAAAAGATTAATTAAATTTTTTCGATTGATGGTAAACCCTGTTAAACCTAAACAGAAGAGTATTGCCCCCAAAATTAAATAATGCTGCAATGTGATCATGGTTTTTTTTCCGATGACATCTTAACAAGACGTATGCGATCTTTTCTATGAATATCAATTTGATTTTCAATAATTTGTGTTTTGTGTGCTTTAGATTTAAGTGTGCGTGGGTTTAATGAAATTGCAGCGACGATGGCTATTAATAACAAAACGGCTGCTAATTCAAAAGGATAGGCGTATTGCGTATAGAGTATTTCCCCTAAGGATTGAATATTGCTGAAATCTTCAGGGTGTTTTACAAAATGATTTTCAAAAAGGTGAGATGAAAATATAAAAATTAATATCCCTGCAAATACCGCCATCAAAATCACAGCAAAAGGGAAATAACGTACAAATGTGGGTTGGTGTGCGTCACGGTCAAGATCAATTGTCATCACAACAAATAAAAACAAGGTCATCACAGCACCGACATATACTAAAATTAAAATTAAAGCCAAAAATTCAGCTTCAAGCATCAACCAAAGACAGCTACTGGCCACAAAAGCAAGGACAAGTGATAAAGCGCCGTGTACAGGATTTTTTAAAAAAATAACCCCTGTTGCAGAGAGTATTAAGCCTGCGGCAAAAACATAAAAAATAAAAGATTCAATTAACATAGCTTACCTATAAGGTGCATCTTCTGTTTTATCAGCAGCAATTTCTGATTCGTACTTATCACCTATCGCGAGCAATTTTTCTTTTGTCATGATTTGTTGTCCACGCTCGGTAAAATGATAATGTTTTTCTCGGGTAAGCACGATGGAATCCACAGGACAGGATTCTTCACAAAAACCACAATAAATACATTTAAATAAATCAATTTCATAAAGCGTTGTTCTGCGTGCACCATCAGACTCACGGGGTTTGGCTTCAATCGTAATAGCAAGAGCCGGACAAACAGCTTCACAAAGTTTACACGCAATACAACGCTCTTCACCATTGGGATAACGTCGTAATGCCAATAATCCTCGAAAACGAGGAGAGGTCGGTGTGGTTTCTTCAGGAAATTGAAGTGTTGTTTTGGCAGAAAAAAAATATTTTCCTGTTAAACGTAAACCTTGAAATAACTCAGTGAGCAAAATCGTTTTAAATAAAAATTTTAATTTTGATAACATAGAAAATATTTTCCTAATGGTTTTATGAAAACCAAGGTGGCAACTTTAACTGAACGGCAAGGCCCAACACAATAATCCAAACAATGGTAATCGGGATCAAAATTTTCCAGCCTAAACGCATGATTTGATCATAACGGTATCTTGGAAAAGTGGCACGCATCCAAATTAATAAAAATAGAAAAATACTGGTTTTAGCAAATAACCAAAAAAACCCCGGGACCCATGAAAACAAAACGCCTATGTAAGGAATATTTTCGAAAGGGGACAACCAGCCTCCTAAAAAGAAAAGGGCGATGATCGTCGAAACTAAAATCATGTTGGCATATTCAGCTAAAAAGAATAATGCAAATCCCATGCCGGAATATTCTACATGAAATCCTGCAACAATTTCTGATTCTCCTTCAGCGACATCAAATGGAGCACGATTAGTTTCTGCAACTGCACAGATCCAATAAACGAAAAATAAAGGAAAAAGAGGCAAGAAAAACCAATGAAAAACCCCCCCTTGTTGTTTTAAAACAATATCTTGCAAATTCATACTACCACTGGCCATCAATACGCCGACAAAAGCAAAGCCCATAGCAATTTCATAAGAAATCGTTTGTGCGGCTGATCGCATTGCGCCGAGCAAAGCATATTTTGAATTCGATGCCCATCCTGCAATTAAAATGCCATAAACAGATAAAGAACTGATGGCAAAAATAAAAAGTAATCCTGCATTGATGTTGGCTAACACCTTCCCTTGACTAAAGGGGATAACTGACCAAGCCACTAATGAAGGCGCCAGTGCAAGCAAAGGCGCGATAATAAACAAATAACGATTTGAGGTGGAAGGAATAATAATTTCTTTAGAAATTAATTTTAAAATATCTGCAAAAGGTTGCGCCAACCCATAAATGCCTACTCGGTTGGGGCCGATGCGTGATTGCATGTATCCTATGATTTTTCTTTCAAAATAAGTAAGGTAGGCAATAAATAAAATAAGTGGAATAGCGATGAGTACTATTTTAAGAAGAATAATAATTAAAGTTATTAGTTCATTCATCATCACTGTATCTTCTCTAAAATAACTATCTCTACAGGATCTAATGCAGCTGTTTCTTCAAAACCAGCAGGAATATAGGCGCAATCATCTGGGATGGTTTCATTAACACAAACAGGTAATTTTATTTTTTTTAAATTTTGGTTAATTTCAATTATTTCATTGTTTTTAAAATTTAATTTTTTTATCAAATGAGAAGAAATATGAATTTTTGGCGTCTCATTAAGCGGTGTTTTTTGTAAGGCTTCTGCGTGGCGTACTAGAGGATCAGCTTGGTAAATAGGCCAAGCAGTAATGCGTGTAATACCTTGTGGTGTTGTTTCTTGCGGCATACTGTTCTGTGTTGATGGGAACGTTAAGTCAGCGTCAGGTAAGGCTTTAATTTCATTTTGAATATCTTCTGTAGAAAGATAATCAAAATTTTCTAATTTAAATAAGTTAGCTAAAGCCTGTAATATTTTCCAACCCGGTCGCGCTTCACCAAGTGGCGCATGGCACCCTGTGAAGCTTTGATAGGTGCCTTCAATATTAATATAAGTCCCTGCAGTTTCAGTGAATGTTGAAAGGGGAAGTAAAATATCGGCTTTTTCTAGTAAAGTGGGAGAAGTAAAGGATGTGCAAGCAATGACTGTGTCGGTATGAGAAAATGCTTCTAGCGCAAGCGCTGCATAAGCAAGATCTTTTTCAGGTTCAATGCCAAATAAAAAATAGGCTTTACGGGGATGCACGAACATATCTTTGATAGTCATACCTGGGTTTGAGATAACTTCCCCCTTTTCTTTGCGATGAGGTAGAGCACCAGCTAACCAGGCGCCCGCTGCATTGGCAGAAAATGTTAATTGTTCAACTTTCAGGGAAGTTAATTCAGACAACACATTCAATAAGCGGTGAACCAATGCACGTTGTGGATGATTTTCTATGTGTTCACCCAATAATATCAGAGCATTTTCAGCTTGAGTTAAATTTTCCGCGATCGTATTCACAATATCAAAATGTTCTTTTTTATTTAAAAGTGATGATATCCATGCAGGACAGGGTTTGTTTTTTATGTTGGAAACAACTGAGGCTATATTTGCTAGCGTAGAAAGAATATTGCGTGGAGAAGTAATTATTTTTTTATTTATTTTAAATGTAAAAGGATAATCTATTGGATTAATACAAAAAACAGTGCTGTTTTGTGAAACGGCTTTTCTTACACGCGTTGCCAACAAAGGTTGTTCATGCTGTAAATTCGACCCTAGAATTAAAATTGTATTTTGATTTTCGATATCTGAAATTTTTAAATGAGAAAATATAGGGAGCAGGGGGTGAGATGCTTGATCTGAAAAATCAGTTTGATGTAATCGATGATCGATGTTATTACAACCTAAACCGCGTATCCATTTTTGCAATAAATAACATTCTTCAAGTGTGGCGTTAGGCGAAATCAGAGCAGCAAGTTCGGATGCATCTTGTTTTTTTAAAATATCATTAAGTTTTTCAACAGTATGATCTAAAGCTTCTTCCCAACTGACTTCTCGCCACTGTCCCTCTATTTTAATTTTAGGTGCAAGCAGACGTTCTGGGCTTCTAATGCCAAGATAACTAAAACGATCTCGATCAGAAATCCAAGTTTCATTAATTTCTTCATTTTCTCGAGGAATAACACGCATCACTTCACCGCGACGTGTGTGGACAAAAAGATTTGAACCCACACAATCGTGCGGTGAGACTGAACGATGCTGTGTTAATTCCCAAGCGCGGGCAGTGAATCGAAAAGGTTTAGAGGTCAGTGCGCCTACAGGACAAAGATCAATGATATTAGCAGCGATTTCTGAAGATAAACTGTGTTTTAAGTAAGTGCCAATCCAAAGATGTTCACCACGACCTAAAGTACCTAATTCACGCATGCCTGCAATTTCATCACCAAAACGAACACAACGCGTGCATTGAATGCAACGTGTCATTTCAGTCGCGACCAAAGGCCCAAAGTCTTCATCTACAACACTGCGTTTACCTTCTGTGAAACGCGAAACATCTTTGCCATATTCTAAAGAAATATCTTGTAACTCACATTCACCACCTTGATCGCAGATAGGACAGTCTAAAGGGTGATTAATCAGTAAAAACTCCATCACCGCTTTTTGTGCTTCACGTGCTTTTTGTGATTTTGTGAAAACCTTCATGCCTGCGGTGATAGGCGTAGCGCAGGCAGGCAGTGGCTTTCCTACTTTTTCTACGTCAACAAGACACATACGACAATTTGCAGCAACAGATAGTTTTTTATGATAACAAAATCGAGGAATAGGAATGCCTGCTTCATCAGCTGCTTCGATGATCATAGAACCAGGCTCAGCATTTAATTTTTTTCCATCAATTTCAATTTCAATGGTCGTCAAATGAATTCTCCGCTTAAACATTTTTTATTTTCGATATGGTAGATAAATTCTTCTCTAAAATGTTTTATAAAGCTTTGTACGGGCATGGCTGCAGCATCACCTAAAGCACAAATAGTACGTCCCATGATATTCCCGGCCACGTTATCCAGTAATTGAAGATGTTCTATTTGTCCTTCACCGTGTTCAATTTTATGAATGATACGTGACATCCAGCCTGTACCTTCGCGACACGGTGTGCATTGTCCGCAGGATTCTTCAAAATAAAAATGTGCAATACGTGCAAGAATTTTAACAAGACACGTTGTTTCATCCATCACAATCACAGCGCCAGAACCTAGCATTGATCCTGCTTTTGCGATGGAATCATAATCCATATCTGTTTGCATCATGATATCTGCGGGTAACACAGGCATGGAAGATCCCCCAGGGATCACTGCTTTTAATTGATGTCCGTGACGTATGCCACCGGCGAGTTCTAATAATTTTGAAAAAGGAATGCCTAGGGGTACTTCATAATTTCCTGGTTTGTTGACATGTCCTGTGACACTAAATATTTTTGTACCCCCGTTATTAGGTTTACCCAATTTTAAAAACCAATCTCCGCCGTGCTGTAAAATCACGGGGACTGAAGCTAATGTTTCTGTGTTATTGATAGTGGTGGGACGTCCATATAAACCAAAATTAGCAGGGAAGGGGGGTTTAAAACGTGGCATGCCTTTTTTGCCTTCAAGGGATTCCATTAATGCTGTTTCTTCCCCACAAATATAGGCACCTGCCCCTCGGTGGTTATGTAATTGAAAATCAATACCTGAATTTAAAATATTTTTTCCGATTAAACCCAAATGCGAAGCTTCTTCAAGTGCTTTTTCACAACGCTCGAACTCTTCCCAAAACTCGCCACGAATATAATTATATCCTACTGTAGCGCCCATGGTGTAACCGGCAATCGCCATGCCTTCAATAAGCTGATGTGGATTAAAACGTAAAATATCCCTGTCTTTACAGGTTCCGGGTTCACCTTCGTCTGAATTACATAAAACATATTTTTGCCCCGGCGCGGCCCTTGAAATAAAACTCCATTTCAAACCTGTGGGAAATCCTGCTCCGCCTCGACCTCGCAGTACGGATGTTTTTAATTCTGCGATAATGGTATCAGGCGGTGTTTTTTCTTTTAAAATCTTACGCCAAACCTCATATCCTCCCACGCTTAAATAAGCATCGAGCGACCAAGGTTTTTCTAAATGTAATGTTCTGAAACACACTTCATTCATTTTCACGATAATTCTTCCAAAATAATATCGATTTTTTCAGGCGTTAAATTTCCATGGTAAGTTTTGTTGATCATACAAACAGGCGCTGCGGCACAGGCCGCCAAGCATTCTACTTGTCGTAATGTGAATTTGCCATCAGCTGTTGTTTCATTATCTGAAACACCGAGTTTCTTTTTTAAATGTTTATAAATTTTTTCACTGTGATTTAACATGCAAGATACATTCGTACATAAATTTATTTGATGTTGTCCAACAGGTTTTAAGTTATACATCGAATAAAATGTTGCAACTTCAAAGACAGCGACTTTCGGTAATTGTAAATAATCAGCGATCGCTTCAAGTGCGGCTTCGGTCAAACTGCCTTTGTGGGCATCTTGCACAATATGTAATGCAGGCAATAAAGCTGAACGTACTTGTTCAGGAGGATATTTCTTTAGCCAGCTATTTATTTTTTCTTTTATCCCTTCAGATAAAACAAATTGTTTCTTCATTAACGATCGACCTCTCCAAATACGATATCTTGGCTTGATAAAACAGCAACAAGATCAGCGAGCATATGACCTTTTGTCATTTCATCCAATGAAGCTAAATGATTGAAACTAGGTGCTCTGATTTTTAAACGATACGGTTTGTTTGCACCATCGGAAATAAGATAAATAGCAAATTCACCTTTGGGGTGTTCAACCGCCGCATAACATTCACCTTCAGGGATGCAATAACCTTCTGTAAATAATTTAAAATGATGAATTAAAGACTCCATGCTCTCTTTCATTTCCACTCGGCGAGGGGGAACAATTTTATGATCGTTAATGTTCACAGGTCCTGGATTTTGCTTTAACCAGTCAACACATTGACGTATGATGTGATTAGATTGTCGTAATTCTTCTATACGCACTAAATAACGATCATAACAATCCCCGTTTAAACCCACTGGGATATCAAAATTTAAATATTCGTAGGCAGCATAAGCTTGTTTTCTTCTTAAATCCCAGGCGATCCCTGAGCCTCGTAACATGGGTCCTGAAAAACCTAATTGTAAAGCACGTTCAGGCGTGACAACACCAATCCCTACCGTACGTTGTTTCCAAATCCGATTATCTGTTAATAGGGTTTCATATTCATCAATGTGTTTGGGAAAGCGTTCTGTGAAATCCCAAATAAAATCTAATAAAGACCCTTGCCGATTTGCATTTAATTTTTTTAGTTCTTTTTTATTTCGCCAGCGTGAAGCTTGATATTGCGGCATATTGTCAGGTAAATCACTTTTTACACCCCCCGGACGATAATAAGTTGCATGCATTCTAGAGCCTGATACAGCTTCATAACAATCAATTAATTCTTCTCGTTCTCTGAACGCATAAAGAAAAACAGACATCGCACCAATGTCGATTGCATGCGAACCTAACCAAAGTAAATGATTTAAGATACGTGTGATTTCATCAAACATACTGCGGATATACTGTGCTCGTAAAGGAGGGGTGACTTGCAATAATTTTTCAATTGCCATCACATAAGCATGCTCATTACACATCATTGAAACGTAATCTAAACGATCCATATAACCGATGCTTTGATTATAAGGTTTTGATTCTGCTAATTTTTCTGTGGCACGATGCAGTAAACCGATGTGTGGATCAGATTTAATGATGACTTCGCCCTCCATCTCAAGTACAAGACGCAAAACACCGTGCGCGGAAGGATGTTGAGGACCAAAGTTCATTGTAAAATTTCGAATTTCAGCCATTTTTTTCTTGCCCTTCGCAATGATCTGTGCGGATAACTTTGGGTACAAGCGTGCGAGGTTCAATGCTTACAGCTTCGTAGATCACACGGCCTTGTGCGGCATCGAAACGCGCTTCCACATCACCAATCAAAGGAAAATCTTTTCGAAAAGGGTGACCTATAAAACCATAGTCTGTCAAAATGCGTCTCAAATCAGGGTGGTTTTCGAAAATAATACCAAAAAGGTCATAGGCTTCTCGTTCATTCCAGTTTGCAGAAGACCACACATCAACGAGTGAATCTACAAATAAGGGTTCCTCTCCAACAAAAACTCGAAGAGCAATGCGATGATTGTGTGTGATAGAGAGTAAATGATAGACCACAGCAAAACGGTTTTTCTTGGCGGAAATGGGTGGATTGATAAAGTTTTCACGTTGTACGCCCCGTTCAAATCCAGTGGTGCTTGCCTGCACCGTTTCCCATTCAGAAACACCGTGTTGAAAATAATCAACACCAGCGACATCCATTAACTGTTCGAATTTCAGCTCAGGATCATCGCGCAAAACAATACAAAGTGGACGCAGATTTTCTTTGGGTACTTCTAAGGTAAGTTCCTCGGCTTTAATTTGAGAAATAAAATTAAAATGAGAATAGCGTTGTTCTAAGCGTAATTTTAAATTTTCAACATTAGCCATAATTTTTCCATTCTGATGATAAAAAAGAAGGGCGTTTAAAAACATTTTTATTTTTTATTTTATTTTGAAGTTGAATCACACCATAGACGAGGGCTTCTGCTGTTGGCGGACAACCTGGAACATAAATGTCGACAGGTACAATACGATCACAACCACGCACAACAGAATAAGCGTAATGGTAATAACCGCCCCCATTTGCACAAGAACCCATGGAAATAACCCATTTTGGATCAGCCATTTGATCGTAAACTTTTCGTAAAGCGGGTGCCATTTTATTGCAGAGCGTACCTGCGACTATCATCACGTCAGATTGTCTGGGGCTGGGTCTAAAGATCATGCCAAAACGATCTAAATCATAACGTGCGGCGGCGGCATGCATCATTTCAACGGCGCAACATGCTAATCCAAATGTCACAGGCCATAATGATCCACTGCGTGCCCATTCAAATAATTTTTCTACTTGTGTTACAGCAAAACCATGATGATGGTATTTTTCAAGAAAGGTATCTATTCCCATTCCAACGCACCTTTTTTCCATTCATAAATAAAGCCGATGACCAATAAACCCAAAAATAACATCATGCTCCAAAAACCAAACCACCCTATATTTTTTAATACAACTGCCCACGGAACAAAGAAAGCAGTTTCAAGATCAAAAATGATAAACAAAATGGCGACAAGATAATAGCGAACATCAAAAGGTAATCTTGCATCGTCAAAAGCGGGAAAGCCACACTCATAAGGCGCTAATTTTTCTTTTGAAGGTTTGTGTGGTCCTAAGATCCAGCCTGCTAAAAGAGGAACTATCCCCATTAAAAAAGCTAAAATACTAAAAATTAGAATAGGTAAATATTCATTGATCATGGTTTGTTCACCGTTACTCTTCCTGTAACTTCATGTAGTGAAGCAAAGTTACCTGTAATTCCGCTTCGCTCCATTACAGGCTACTTTTATAGGTTATCAAAAATAGAAAAAAGAAAGCGAGTATATATCCTTTATTAGCCTTGTTTCAACTGAAAAACCGAGCCCTGGATTTTCAAGAATTTCTTTCTAAAAACTCAAAAGATCTGATAAAGTCACAAACGAAAAAAACAGGGTGGCTTTTCTCGCAGCCTTGCTTTTTTTATAAAACAAATCTAAAAGTCAATCAAATTTCACTCTTCTCGTATTTCCTAACTTTAAAAGAAGGAAAAATCAATGAATCCATCAGCCACCGCCAGTAGTTCTTCTTTATATCAGGGAGCAGAAAAACAAGGCAGCGATATAAACTTAGCTTCACTTGCCTATTCTTTAGAAAGCGATATTCAAAATGCACAGGCCAATAATATTGTTCACAAGCTTTATGTTTTATTGGATGAAGGGAAAAAACAAGCGCAAGAGAACACGTCTAGCGCGCATTTCAATCCTCTGCTTGTGATGCTGCATTTAAGTGACGTTTTATTAAGTCAAGATGCTGAAGTAATGAATGAGAAGCTCTTGGCTTATCGTGAACATGAAGCAGATATCCATTATTTATTAGCAAAAACGCTTCATTTCTATTTTGAATTAGCACTCAATCACTATTTGGAAAATCCTAAGTTGGTTTATAACAGCCTTGTAGAACGACGAAAATCATGTTTGAAACAATTAAAAAGTATCAGTGAAAAAAGCGATACACGCTTGGCTTATGAATTAGATTGCATCAAAGAGTGTTTGAATTTATTGGATACCAATGTTGGTTTGCTTTCTGAATTGTTATCTGCTTTACCCAAAGTGGCTACTCTTAAGTTAGGAGAAGTTAAAGATATTATTGCAGGACTTTATAACAAACTATCCCACAGTTGGTATGCATCCGTAGGTTTAATACGAGCATTAACAGATTTATTACTGCAATATGATAGTTTGGCAAAAGAAGCCTTAGATAAGGCGCGTGATAATACCATCTTGCTTAAAGCCCAGGATTTTTTAAAAGAATTACAACTTTTAATTTCAAAAGAAGCGCTTAAAAATTGGCATAATGCCTATGCTGGGGTAGAAGCGTTAGGAAACATCTGTAAATACGCACAATGCCAGGAGATACGCTCACAGGCTTTACAAACTCAAGCCGATACAGGCGCTTATTCTTGTTTAAAAGATTTTGCTGATTACAGTATTGATTTTGGAGCGGATGCCAATTGGCGTGTTCGGCTTATCGCAGGCACTACTTTTTTAGAATTATTGGCATCAGAAGATCAGAGCTTGCATTCTATAGAAAAAGAACTTTATCAAAAAATTCTGCAAAAAGAACGTGAGAAATCAAAAGAAAAAAAGCATCAAGAAGTAGTCAATGCACTAGAGGCTTTTGAAAAACACCCACAACAAAAATCACATTGGTGTTCTTGGAGGCGTTATTTTCCTTTAAAAGAAGCAGCGGTTTCACAAGAGGTGAGTTTTTTAGAAGAAAAAAGTCTCTCAAGAAAAATCGAATTGCTCCAACGAGAGCGCTTGGAAAATCAAGAT
>Ga0156033_140_pt1 | contig 18503 bp, 15 predicted proteins | sample RifCSPlowO2_02_FD_107687 | JGI IMG/M metagenome (GOLD analysis project Ga0156033, IMG submission 107687) | Gammaproteobacteria bacterium RIFCSPLOWO2_02_FULL_38_11 | reverse complement strand
AACCCACAATACGGCCCTTCGCATCCAAAACCTCACCATTGGGACCCACACGTCCTAGGACCTTGCCATCCGGACCATAAACAAGATCCCCTTCTTTTATTTGTGAAGCTTGGCCTATCACTTCACCTTTCGCATTTCTTACCAATCCATCTGCTCCTACATAACCAATTACTTGCCCTTGTGCATTTAAAACTTCACCATTTGGCCCTATTCTCCCAATGGGCTTCCCATCCGCACCATAAACAATATCTCCTTCTTCAAAAGCAGATTGATTTGCATTCGTCGCTTGAACCACACCACCCGGCCCTAAAGTCGCAATGACCTGACAAGCAGAGGAATAAAGAGGTGTACCTGGCGCTACACAACCTTGTGTGTTGCCCGCATTGGCTTGTTGAAAACCTTGCGCACCCAAAGTAGAAGAACTAATGAGTGTGGGAATGGCGCTCTTGCCTGTTTTACTGGCCTCCTTAGCTTGCATTTGATTTTGTTGTTGTTGCAATCGGGCATACTCTGCTGATTCAGGCGTATCAAATCCACCCGGAATAGACTGAATGTTCGGTGCATTCCCTACAGCAGAACCTCCTGGTGCACCACTTTTTTTTGACGAACCAGATAATTTTAAAAAACCAAATATAATGCCTACCACCAACAATAAAATAGTAAATATCAAGATAGTCCGCGTTCGACTATCGCTCATCATTGTCTTAATATTTTTTAGCGCATTAGGCATGACTTAGAATCCTTCTATCCGTAATTGAATCGGTTTTCCATGAAAAGAAGCTAATATCATCGGTGTTTTTTGAAATTCATACGCATTCATTCCGTCAGGACTTGACATAATCGATGTCCAAGCAGGTGATAACACCGTTAAACGCGTACGCAGAAAAAGTTTATCCTGCGCTAACCATGCTTGCGCCTCCCCTCCTGCGACTACCATGTTTTTTGCATTACGCGGGGGCACACCATCTAACACACCTAACAATTCAGGATTTACGATCGTAGGCAAGCCATCTCCTAGGAGTATTTTTGCATTAGGCCCTAATCCTTGAATTCTCAAATCCACACGGTAATCCACTACGCGCTGCCCAGGAATTAATGTCAACATCACCGGTGTAGATAATCCTTTTAGGCGAACCGCTAAATTGCCATACGTATATAAACTCATCGATTGAATCATGAGTGTGTTATCCGTGTGATTCCATTGAATATTAAACGCAGCAGGGTTTCCAATGTCATAAGCTTCAAGCGGCCATGGCGCACCTGTTGAATCCACAAATACTAAAGAAGAAACGAAACCTTGCGCTAAACGCACCACAGGCGGTGTTGAACCCGGTGCAATACTCACAACTTGCGAGGTTACTGTGGGCTTGGGAGGTACGCCCGGTGGCGCCGCTGCCGCTGCTTGTGAAGCATAATAAACTTGTTTTAATTGATGAATTTGTTCACCAGTCATAGGAAATGTTGATGTAATCACATCATTAAACGCTGCCTCATTCATGATTTGTGCAGCTTGTGGCAAAGGATTAATTCGATTAGCTGCCCCCGTATAAGGCGCTGCAAATATCGTTGGAGGTTGTGTTTGCACAAGATTATCATTTACAGGTGCCGCATCACTTGCCGAGGAAACATCATTAGGCGATAACGCCGCTTGAGCCACCACTGCTGTCTGATTTTGATTATTTAAAAATGCTGTCGAAGAAGAATTATCAACTTGTGACGACGAAGCTTGTGTATTTTGAAGGACGACACGCGGCCCATTGCTATTACTCACATTGGCCGTCGTTTGTAATTGCTGCATTTGTTGAAGTTGTTGTCCTTCATCACCCAAACCAAAACCCATTGATGCGTCTGCAAACGCAAGCATAGAAAAAGAAAAAGTGATGAAACTTAAAAAAAATTTTTTTATCATGAATTTTTTAGCTCATTAAGAAAATATACTTTAAGTATTTGTACTTGAGACAACAAACTGTGAAATACCGACACCACGCGCAGAATTAAGTGTTGACACGCGCGTAACCAACATCGTCACTAACACATTTTGTTGTGCCACCTGGCTTGCACTTTGATAGGTAATAACCATAGGAAGCTGCACACGCCATGCATAAACACCATTTAGTTCACCTTGCTGCAAGACCACAGGTGCCGCCGTTGCCGTAGAAGAAACCACTAGTTTTTTAGTTAACACTGCACTCAAATTGTTTGAACTCGTGAGCGCATTCAGAAAATCTCGCCAACCTGCCGATGTAAAATAATCAGAAGCCGTTTGTAAGGCTTGCCTATAATTCACAAAATCATAAGTAAATGCAGCCGTCGCCGCTTGATTTGCCCATAATAATAATGCTGACGTCGGCATATTGGGTTGACTCAAAGGGATAAGCGGAATAATCCGCCCATCAATCGATGTTGCAAAATACTTAGGCGGCGGCGGATGTGTCACAACATAAGTCAACACACTCGACAACATAATAATAATCAGAATTGCAACCAATAAAGCAATCATCACTTTACGATGATTATCTCGATAAAAATCATTTCGCAATCGTACTGCTTCAATCGCATCTTCTGCCATGAGTAGTCTCTATCGTACATTCATTTCAACATCGTAAAATTATTTTATTAAAGAAACCGATGTTTTATTGGGTGAGTTCAATGATGTTAGTTTTACAATTTCTCCTGCTGTTGTACTTGCATAAAACAAAGGCAGGGCTTGATATAGCACATTATAAAAAATCACTGCAATTAATAGGACGATCAACATTAATAAAAAAATTAATTGTTTAATCCCCCGGCGATAAGCATCCCTGTAAAAATGCATGTGAGATTTTATTTCTTCTAATTTCCTGTCAATCATGCATCATCCATCTTCAAAAAAAGCAAACAGCAACTTGAAACTATAACGTACCTCTTTTAAAAAGTTAACTGTTAAAAATCATCATCATGAGAAATGCGACAAAAAGTAATCTCAATGCGTCTATTTTGCGCGCGCCCTTCGCTGGTTTGGTTATGAGAAATAGGCGAGTCTCTTCCACAACCTTCAGGATAAATCATTCTTGCATCAATACCACGACGCCATAAATAATTTGCAACAGCTGCCGCTTGTTCACGCGTCAATGCCAAGGCTCGCGTTTGACAAATTGTGTCGTCAGAATACCCCGCCACACGCACACTCGTCTTAGGAATACCTCGGATAAAAAGCACTAGCTTATCTAATACAGGATAATAATTTGCATTTAAGTGCGAAGAATTTTTATAAAAATAATTATCTGTCGGTACAATAATTCTTACCTCATCTCCCACCATAACCACTTGGATACCCTGGGATGCAAGCTGGCCTTCCACGGTCTGAGCACGCTCAACTTTATTGCCTACTACTGCGCCCAAGGCACCACCCATCGCACCGCCAATCAAAGTCCCTGTCGCAGGATTAGATAAAGAACCTAAGGCAGCCCCCCCCACCACACCAATCGCAGCACCTTGCGCTGTAGGACTGGGCATGGGGTAATTCAAATTCATGTTTGAGCCCGTGCACGCCGAAAGAAAAAAAGAAAAAATAATTATCCACCCTCTGTTTTCTTGAATCATAATCACCTTCGTCTTTCTAACAAACGCGTCTTACTCTATCATCAAATATTTCCAGCCCAAAACAAAATGTATGACTGAATATAAAAAACCCAAGAAAATAAAAACGCCCCCTCTTTTTTATTTTTTAAAAAAAGCGAATTCCACACGCCCACAATTACAAATCGATTTGATAAAAGACGTAGGAAACATCGTTAAATTAAGCCATTTTCTACCCACACTCGCTATCTACCACCCCGACTATGCCAAACACATTTTACTGACAAATCAACAAAACTATATAAAATCCGATGTGAATTTCCGTGCGCTAGCTGACATCATCGGCCAAGGTATTGTGACAAACAATGGAAAAAAATGGAAAAGCCAACGCGACAATCTAGCCCCCCTTTTTCAACCTCGCGTCATCACAAATCAACTGCCCACGCTTGTACATCATATAAAAGAAATGGCCATACGCTGGCAACACTTCGCAAATAACAAAAAAAAAATTAACCTAACCGATGAAATAATGAAACTACTTTTGAAAACAGCCATGAAAAATTTTATGAACGAGGAGATTAATGATAAAAACTCAGATGACATCATCCTCTTAAGCAAAATGATGAATGTGTACGTAGGAAAATTCCATTATCTTTTTAAATTTCTCCCTCTTCCTTCACATTATAAATTAAGAAAAATTAAAAAAAATATTGATGCCTACTTACTTTCAATTATCCATAAAAGAAAACAACAAACCTCTTGGCCAGAAGATTTACTTACACAATTATTAAAAATGAAAGATGAAGACCAAAAAGAATTGACTCAAACAGACTTACTCGCAGAACTCACGACACTTTTAATTGCAAGTATCGAAAGCCTTTCACACACACTGTCCTGGGCATGGTATTACCTTCTACATCACCCTCAGGTATTTGAAAAAATAAAAAATGAAATAAAAGAAAATTATAATCTACAACATTTTAACAGTGAATTTGAGCTCCCTTACACAAAAGCTATGATTGAAGAAACCTTGAGAATCAGCACACCAGCATGGATACTCACACGACGCGCACTCAAAGAAGATTACATAGATGGTTACACTATTCCTGCCAATACCAATCTTTTTATTTATATCTATGCTTTACATCATCATCCTGATTTTTGGGAAACACCTGAAAAATTTATACCAGAACGTTTTTTAGATGAAAATAGAAAAAAAATAATTCGCCACAGTTATATCCCTTTTGGGATCGGACCACGCAATTGCATCGCGGGTTACACTGCCATTAAACAAGCTCAAGTCATCTTGGCGGAATTATTAACTCGTTTTAATTATAAATTTGATCCCAGTCAGAGAATTGAATCGCAAGTGCTGGTTACACGCGGCATAAAAAAAGGTTTGTGGGTTTCAATAACATCCTAAACAATTACCAAAAAGACTACCGCTTTGATTTTGTAATCAAAGCGGCAGTTTTATAAATTAACACACTCATGACAAGAATCTTAAGTGCCTATCGGCTTGAGTATGGAGTAGCAGCTGATGATGATGCGCCATTAGCTGGAGGTTGTTGTGCCTCTTCTAGCACATGCTCGGGCATCTCTCGGCCATGATTTAAAGAACTACCCCTTGGAGGACTATTCTTCCTAGAGCTAGAAGGAGAACTTTTACCTGAAGAAGATGTACCACCAGCAGTTCTCTTCTGTCTGGCTGCTGCTTCTTGTTGAATACGGACATACTGGGAAGAATAAGGAAACCGCGGGTCAGAGGAAGAAACACTTTCTTGTGAAAGCACAGCAGCAGCAGCCGCACCAATAGCCGTAGGCACCGCCTTCATAGCCGCCTCTTTTTCATCTTCTGTCGGCGATTTTGTTGCTTGCAACACAGCAGAAGCCGTCAAAGCTCCCGTCGCAATCGTGGCAGACCAAATCGATATCGCTGAAATCAAAGAAACTGTTGCTAGAGGCATAAAGTTCTGAACAATCGGCGTTAATAATCCAAAAAATTCAGGAAGAATGGTAGGCATGGAGGCAATACCTTCTACGGCATCTACCGCTGCACCCAAACCCGCTACCTTTGCAATCAAACCAATGGCCATCGGCACACAAAAAATAAGCGCAACAGTGATCATCGCGATCGATAAAGCAAAGCGTCCCAGCGCAAAGAGTACCCCTAAAGCTTTATGCTCTTCATTGGGCCCTGCACCCAATCGATATGCATCAACCGCACCGGAAATAGGAGACAATAAGGTTCTTCCAAAAAACCGAATAAGCCGAACTATCCCTTCAAGCATCATAGTAACAAGAGAGAGAGCTCGCGCTAAATAAGAAAAAACGCCTTCATTCTCGTTCGCATACGCATCAAGATCATGACGTAATTGTTTTAAACCCCGCGAAAGAACATAAGGCAAAAATTCAAGAAAAAATTTCGCAAGATTTTTTAGAGGAATTAATACAAGCCCTCCAGCAATCAGTGAAAAAACAGAAAGTGCAATTCTCCATTTGCTCTCACTTAAATTAATATCGCACACTGCCATTAAAAATTTAGCAAATTTTCCTTCTTCTTTAAAACGTTTTTTTCTTATAATCTTAGCTACATTTTCCGGGCTTTCGTTTTCGTCACCATCATAGTCGTAAATTTTAGAATAACCATCAAAAAAAGTAGTCATCCAACCCTTAGAAAAAATATCACCCGCTGTTCTTTTTTTTGGTTCTAACTTGGATTTTTCCGTCCTCCTTCTCTTCGAAGTATAAAAATCTGTTTCGTTCATTGTAATTGTACTTGCTGACGCAGACCTAGCCATAATTCTTGCTCCTCATATTATTAATTAATTATTAAAATCAAAATCCTAAAACCAAGGACATCATACGTTCTTTTTTTGAAAAAACAACCCGTCTTCGTTTCATAATTATAAAAATTATAATAAATTTTGATAATCTTTCGCGACACGCTGTAAATTCAATTTATTTAAAAACAAGGAGTAACACATCCATGCACTCAAGGCCGCAAGATCAGTAAACTGTGGAGGAACGAACTTGGGATAAACTAAAATACCTTCGTGCACAAGACCTGAAAGCACGCGCAAATCTTCTAAGGTGGTCTTACCACAAAAAAGTAATCTGACTAACTCCGGGTTGCCTTGCCCAATGCTCAGGCGAATATAATTGTAAATTAAAATAAATCCTTTCGTGTACACCAAATCTTTTGTGAAAGGCGAGCCATTGGGCGTACTACCCCTGAAAACACGTACCGCACAACTGTAACTAAAGTCTTCACTTAAGCCTTGCTCTCTAAAAAAATTAAATACTTCAATAAAATCAGCACCTTCTTCTGCCATATGTATGGCTCTGATGCGATTGGTTAAGCGCTTCACACGGTCAGGATAAGACGCAAATGTAAAAATTTCCATGATAGTCGCCAAACCCTCTTGCGTTACTGTGGAAGAAGGGGGGCCCTTACTCAAAAACGTGCATACCGGTTGCTCTGCTCCATTTAACGTTGTCCCAACATGCACCCAACCTTCATGCACTTCTAATAATCGCAAATCACGCTCACTGAACATCGCTCCCTTTTTTATTTTTATGATATCTGCGCCCGCTGAAGCATCAGCCACAATACCATCGGCTAAAATCACTTTCGGCAAAGTCGCAGCGCCTTGAAAATAACGATTTAGTTTTTCTTGCATCATACTCACTGCTTCTTCGCTCGTATAAATTTTTTCGTCATAACTGTGCTTGGGTAAATCTTTTAAATTGACCAAGGCTTCTGAAATCATATTCGCTAAATCATTTAAACTGGGTTGGCCTGCATACAATGCATCAATAGAACTACCGTATAATTCTTTGGAGATCCTTCCAAACTCTGACGTGCCTCGACCCATGATCATGTGAATCACCTCACGGTATTCACGGCACATACGCTGCAAAATTTCTCCCACACTATTGTATTGACCCAAACGACGACGAATTTCTTGCTCTAAATCAAAAAATTCTGAAATTTTAGCTTGTGGATCAAAACTTAAATTGATTGTTTTATAATATTCATCATTTACAGGCGGGAGTTTTTTAAATTTATGTTCAAAAAAATTTTTTTTAATTTCATCATTCCATTTGATACTGTCTAAGAAACGCAAAGGTTTTTGAATATTGATAAATATCTCTGATAGCTCTCTAATAATCTGTTTATACTTTTCTTTTTCCGTCGATCCTTGTGTTTTCATCGCTGCTATACTCCCTGTAAAAGGCAATTTTTAGAGATGCCCGAAAATCTCATTAAAACAAATGCTCTTCATCATCGTCTTCTGCAATATCATCTTCTTCCACATCTTCTTGGTTTTCTTCTCGAAGCGGCGCCATCACTTTGGGCGCTTTATTTTCTAGAAAATATTCAATGACAGCATCGTTTTGATTAGGCCTGGCTTTTAATCCTGTTTTAGGATCAATTAACACAGCAACAATGTTAGGCGGTTGAGGCAAATGAAGACTCGGTTTACCCTGCAAAGCTTTCGCCATGAAACTATTCCACAAAGGTAATGCTGCTTGCGCAGCATATTCACCTAAAGAACGTGGCTGATCAAAACCCACCCATGCCACCGCCACCACATCACCACCAAACCCTGCAAACCAAGCATCTCGCTTCTCGTTGGTCGTCCCTGTTTTTCCTGCTAAATCACTGCGATTTAAAACCAATGCCCCACGCCCTGTTCCACGGCGCACCACATCTTGTAATACCGACGTCATCATGAATGCATTTTCAGAAGTAATAATTTGCGGAGCATAGCTTTCAGATAATGTTCGCGGCACTTTATCATTCATACACACAAGACAAGCTATCTTAGGGCGTGCCTGATAAAGCACTTGACCTCTGTCATCATTGATGTGATCCACTAAGTAAGGCGTGACCCGATAACCACCATTGGCAAATACAGCATAACCTGTCACTAATTCCAAAGGTGTCACAGAGGCTGTTCCCAAAGCCAACGATAGTCCATAAGGCATTTTCTTTAAATCAAATCCAAAGCGGGAGATATAGTCAATCGCATAAGAAACCCCGGTGCCTGCTAACACGCGAATGGAAACTAAATTTCGTGAACGCACCAACGCTTCACGCATTCGCATCGGCCCTAAAAATCCACCTTTGTCATTTTGCGGACGCCAAGGATGATCCATAGAAGGATCGTACATAACAATCGCTGAATCATTAAAAATACTGGCAAAGGTATAGCCTCGTGATAAGGCAGCAGAATAAATAAAAGGTTTGAAGCTTGATCCCGGCTGCCTTTCACCCTGGATGACACGATTAAAATTTCCACCTGAATAACCAAATCCACCGACCAAGGCCGTCACCGCACCATTGATCGGATTCAATGCCACTAAAGCAGCTTGCACTTGCGGCACTTGAGAAAAATCCCAACCGCCTCCCGCGATCGGTAACACACGGATCACATCCCCTGCTTTTAACCAAGTTCTTAAATCATCTGTATCGCGCTTAGCCCAACGTGTTTTTTCAATAGGCAGTGTAATGATGTCACCCTCTTGCAACAACGCCATGAGTTTTTTAGGTTTAATATCAATGATCGCCGCTGCTTTAATACCTGCGACAGAATGAAACTCTTGAAGTTTATCGCGCCAAGCCGTCAAACTACTTTTTCCAGGATCCCCTAAATTTGCTTCAACACCTCTATAACCATGACGACGATCATAGGCAATCAAGGCTTGCCTTAATGCTTGATTGGCTGCAAATTGTTGTTTACTGTCAATCGTTGTATAAACACGAAATCCTTTGGTGTATGCCTCATTCCCATATTGCGCCACCATCGTGTTTCTCACCATCTCAGCAACATAGGGCGCACCAACATCAATTTTCGTGCCATGATAAACCGCTGCAATCGGTGCTGACACCGCCTCTAAATAATTAGCCTTTGTGATATAACCCAGCTCTAACATACGCTGAAGCACATGGTTTCGGCGCTTTTTAGCCGCAGCGGGGTTTGCAATGGGATTAACGACCGAAGGCGCTTTAGGCAATCCTGCAATCATCGCTAATTGAGCAAGCGATAATTGTTTCAGGCCTAAGCCATAATATACTTGCGCTGCCGCAGAAACGCCGTAAGCACGATTGCCTAAATAAATTTTATTGAGATACAACGCCATTATCTGCTCTTTCGTCAACTCCTCATCAATTTTTCTTGCTAACAAAATTTCATTAATTTTACGTATAAATGTTTTTTCTCGTGTTAAATAAAAATTACGCGCCACTTGCATCGTTACCGTGCTACCGCCTTGCGATTTTTTTCTTGTTAAGACCAATTCGACCGCAGCACGCACAATACCATTTAAATCGACACCCCCGTGTTCAAAGAAATTTTGATCTTCTGTTGCAATCACAGCTTGTACTAATTTAGGAGGGATTTCATCGTATTCCACAGGGGTACTGCGAATCTCGCCGAACTCTTCAATTAATTTCCCATCATTAGTATAAATTCGCATAGGAACAGGCAAATTCGGATCTTTTAAATTACTTACATCAGGCAACTGCTCTTCTAAATAGTGGTAACACAAGCTGATGAACCCAAAACAACCCAATAAAAACAATAAAAAAAGAATAAAGATAGACTTTCGCAACCAATGCGATTTCTTACGAACCTGCGTTCTTATTTTGAAATTCTTCGGGGGTTGCCTGTTGCTTTTGGGCATAGATTGACTTAAGATTTCAACGGTTTATAAGAAACAAAACAGTCATTATAGTCGTAATAATACGAATTGAAAGCCACTATAACAACAAAAATGAAAAACATTAATTTATTCCCTCACTCGAAAGAAAAACCAAAAAAACAAGAAGAGAAAAAAAACCTTGTATTTTTCATTGCGCCAACACGCTTACTCATTTTTTTAATAACCCTGCTTATATTTTTCATTTTCCTTAGTTTCATCTTTTTAAAACCCTTGTTTTTTTATTTAAAAACAAATCTTCATGAAAAACCTGAATCATTGACCGAAAAAACAAACGCTTCTCTTTTATTAACGCATTACACAATGAAAGCGTACATGGAATATCACGGAAATCGATGGTGCATCATTGAAGATAAAAATCAAAAATCAAACTTATTTAAAGAAGGCGATAAACTTAATCAAATAGTGGTGGGCGTCATCATGCCCGATCATCTTATATTAATAGAACACGAACAAAAATACCGACTACCCTTAAAAGAATTATCTACCTTCCCAACACAAATCGACAATAGTTTAGCTGACATAACAACAACGGAGCAATAAAACACATGAGAAAAAAAACATTAAATTTACTGTTTGCCTTATTTGTTTTTCTCCCTCACCCACCTTGTCAAAGCGAAACAAAACAAGAACCTTCTACCTCAGATTTAATTACTTTAAATTTTCAACAAATTGAAACCAAAAAAATCCTTCAATATTTATCTTCGATTGCCCAAAAAAACATTATTTTAAGCGACAAAATTGAAGGAAGTATTACGATGCAGTTACATAACCTATCTTGGCAAGAAACTTTTAATTTAATTTTAAAAATCAAAAATTTAACACAACAAAACTTTGGCGACGTCATCTACGTCGCACCCACCTTAGAAATTGCTGCCCAGCAAAAACAAAGTTTTCTACTTCAACAGCAACAAATAGAATTGGCGCCATTAACTTCAATTTTAATAAAAATAAAATACGGGAAAGCCGCTGATTATGCGATCTTATTAAAAGAAAAAGGCAACACGCTGTTATCTTCTCGCGGCAATGTAAACACGGACTCCCGTACCAACACTTTATGGGTATCTGATCATCTGGAAAAAACAAATGAAATAAAAAAATTCATTGAAAAACTGGATAAACCTGTGAAACAAGTGTTAATTGAAGCGCGCATCATTAACGTGGACACAAACTATGAACGTGAACTTGGCATTCACTTCAATACCAAGGAAAACGAAACACCCATTGAAAAAACAACAAAAAATAAAAAAACAGATAATCCATCGTATAACCCACTGAATCAACTCCGTATTGATCTACCCATCAATACAATAAACTCGAGCAACCCCATTGCTTGCCTTGCGATTGCAAAATTAGGAAAAAATATTTTATTAGACCTTGAATTATCGGCCATGGAGAACAACCATTCAGGCGAAGTCATCTCTCACCCCAAACTCATTACCACCGATCAACAAACTGCCACTATTGAAGCTGGCGAAGAAATTCCTTATCAAGAAAGCGCAACGAAAAAAAGTACGCGTGTTGCATTTAAAAAAGCAGTATTAAGTTTGCAAGTCACACCTCAGATCACACCTCAAAACCAAATATTAATGAACATTAAAATCCATCAAGACAAGCGCGGACAAACAACCAACGACGTCCCTGCCATTGATATCCAACAAATCGAAACGCAGATACTTTCCTCCAATGGAGAAACACTGATTCTCGGTGGAATTTACGAACGAAGTAACCTAAATAATATTGAACGTATCCCCTTTTTTAGCCAAGTTCCTTTACTAGGGGATCTCTTGAGCCAACACCATCACCTTAATTCCAAAAAAGAGCTGATTATTTTTATCACTCCTCGCATTATTTCAAATTCACAAGAACAGGATGAGGCAAGAACAAAATTGAAAGAGATACTATAAATTGCTATCCTCCTAGAATTTCAAGAGGTAGTGATAAAAAAACATCGCATACAAACATGTAAATAGGGATGTAAATAGACCTCTTTCGAAACCTGTGTATTTTGCTTTAGTTCGAGGCGCATGGGTTTCGAGCAGCGGAGAAACCCATGCAACACGGAAATAAAGTAAAAGACGCAGGTTTCGAAAGAAGTCTAATGAAATTTACAATATAATTCCGACTCAACAGACGATGTTTTTCGTAAGTTCTATTTTCAAATGAAGACAAAACATATATAGAAAGGAGCGTATGGCATCTCAAAGTATTTTTCTCATTGGCCCTATGGGCGTAGGAAAAAGCACTATCGGTAAGCAATTAGCTAAAGAATTAAAGCTTGAATTTTTTGATTCTGATCAAGAAATTGAACGGCGCGCAGGCGCAGACATCCCCTGGATTTTTGATGTAGAAGGTGAAGCAGGATTTCGCTCAAGAGAAGAACGCGTCATAGACGAACTAACGATACATCCCAATATTGTGCTTGCCACAGGAGGTGGCGCGGTGGAATCTGCAAAAAACAGAGCAATACTTGCAGCACGCGGCATCGTCATTTACTTAAAAGCATCTGTTGAACAACAAATACAAAGAACAGCAAAAGGAAAAAACCGCCCGCTCCTTTTAACAGAGAATCCACAATCCATCATCAAAGAATTAGAAGTAAGACGCGGACCACTTTATGAGGAACTTGCAGACTGGACCATAGAAACAGATGGCAACAACATCAAAGCCACAGTCAATGAAATTGTCCGCCACATTAATAGTTGATGAGCCAGGTCTCCTCTACACGAATCCTTATAAATATGTTTTAATAGCGAAATTCTTTACATAACCACTAGCATTCATTTGAATATAAAAATTTTTGGAGAAAAAACGTGAATAATTCTACTGATTTTCATAATATTTTCATTGCAATCCCTGTTGAGAAAGAATTACAAGCTTATATTTATCAAATAATAAGTAATCTTTATTCTCATTATTCTTCACTGCGCTGGATCAACCATGAAAATTATCATGTTACCTTGCATTACTTAGGCTCTGTCAAGAAAAAACAATTAACACTCCTTGTCGAGCGAATAAAACCTATCATTGAAGCTTATTCTTCATTTTCATTAAAACTTGAAACTGCCACACCTTTTCCTTCACAACACAAACCTCATTCTTTAGTTGTTTCTGTCAAACTTTCTTTCCTTTTAAACAGTTTATATGAAACATTTAAAAAAGAGATTGAAGAATGCGGCATCGATTTACCTCCCCACACTTACAATCCGCACATCACCCTAGCACAGCTGAAAAAGAATGGATGGATAGGAAATACCAAACGCCTCCCTCATCCTTTTAAAATTCCAGTACAAAGCATTGATATCTTACAAAGCTTAACAGAGGAAGAACCCTCTCAATTTCGAAAACTTGCAAGTTTTGAATTAAGCTATCATAAAATAGAAGCTTAAGAGCCGCTCTAAAAATTGCCTTTTGCGTTATAACTTTTTTGTATTATTTTTAAAATGCTCATTTACGCGCATGTAAACTACGCTTTTAAAAATTCTCGCAACAAAGAAATAAAGTAAAAAGATATTTTTCATGATTGTACAATGATTTTTTTCCCTTTCAACACAAGCCCTTTTTCATTAATTTCTATACAATGGTTGCCGACCTTAATATTTGTTTGCTCTTGACATTCTAAATTAATTTTTCCTTTACTTACCAATACTTCAAAATTTCCATTTTTAATTTCACAATGTTCATTTGAGTGGATGACACGTTTAAAATCTTTTTGCGCATACAAAAAAATTTCTTCTTTACCTGCCTGATCTTCAAAACTCAACTCATTTCCCGCAGCCCCCGCCTCTTGAGATACAGTACGTGTCTTAATACCATTTCGACACGACATGCCACCAGAATCAAAAAGTGGTTTTCCAACAGGATCAGATAAACAAGCTGTAATGATCGGTCTATCAGGATCTCCATGAATAAACTGCACAATCACTTCATCACCTGCTCGCGGCAAAAACTGCATACCAAATTGTTTGCCTGCCCAAGGTTGGGCCACACGTAACCAACACGAATTTGACTTCATTTTCTCATTGTATTTACCCCAATGAAACTGAACCTTCACTTGTCCTTTGTTATTAACATAAAGTCCGCCACTTTCACCCATCACAATCGCTGTTTCAATACCCAATGCTTTCGGACGTGGCGTTTTTACAGAAGGTTTGAAATATTTTTCTGCGGACACACAAGAAAATTGAACTCGACGTTGCTGCCTACCATGAGAATAATAACTTCCATCACATACATCATATTTAACTTCTTTCAAATAATAGTTTTTCCCATGATGTTGAAACTGAAATCCTGGTGAAAAAAAAATATTTTCCGAACTACCCTGAAAATAAGTCTCATCTGCTTCTTCTGCCATTTTATGTAATTTAATTTTTACTTCCCCTTCTGCTTCAGAAATCATTTTACCAGGATAATGGTGTATCGCATCTCCCCACTCATCCGTATTGCTAGAACATAAAATTTCTCTTGAATAACAAGGCTGGTAATCACTAAGAACAAAATTCTTAGAGCGAAAAGTTGATTTATGCCTTGAAAACACAAGCTCTTCTGCTGAAACATATTCTAAATAATGAGTATGATCGGTAAAAATAATTTTATGTTCTGTTTTATGATGCGCATAAAAATAAAAAATTCCCTCTTCCTCCATCAGGCGATGAATAAAAGCATAAGTACTTTCCCCATATTGACAGCAATAATCACGTGCTTTTCTGCTCTCATATAATTTAAATGTAAAATCAACAATTTGTGCTTCATGCAATACTTGACGGATAATATCTATCACCGTCATATCCTCAAAAATACGATAAAGTTTCGTAGATTTCAAAAACCAAAGTTGCGGCACCATTTCAACGCGGTAATTAAAAAAATGGCCGTTCTGACCACCTGCTTCGAATGATTTCACCATACCGTGAAAAAAACGCTTTCTCCCATTTTCCGCATTAAGCTCAATTGAGATTGACTTTTGTAATATATCAACCGAGGAAATATTTTTTTCAAGCGATAGCACAGTCAAGTCAATTAAAAAACTTTCAAACAATCTTTCAATGGCATGAAAGTTCACTGCTAGAAAAACAGCATCTCCTAAATGACTTTTTACTTTCATTAAACGATCTTCTTGAGGAGGCATATTATTATTTTCCTTTTAAAACACCTTATCTCTTATCTCTGGATGAGCCAACACACGTTTTTCTAATTCATTAAGACGATGCGCTTGGAGAGGGCTAAGATACTGATGTATCACCTCTTTATCTTCTAACATAAAATCGGGGATATGAATTAAGTAATGATGGTGCAATATATTGGCGTATTTCAATTTATAGGGGAAATCATGCACTGGCGATAACAATATTTCATCCCCGACACGATCACCTATACGATGAATAAGGTCCTCCACACAATTAATATTATGAACCTCATCATATCTCTCTAGATCAAGAGAAAGATCACCTTCGCTATCTTTCAATCTTAATCCTCCTGCTTGTGGCGCATTGAATGCAACGCAAGCAGCGGGATGATTTCCTCTCAGGCAAATTGCTTGCGCCAAATAACCCCCGAGCGAATGTCCCGTCACACAAGGTGTATCGTTCAAACTATTTTTTATTTTATGAATCACATGATGATAAAAATCAACAGCAATATCTACAAGGGGGGATTCAAGATCCAGCATCAATGCTCCATCTGCTCCCCAATTTCTTACAGACGCCGTGCCTCGATAGGCAATAACCACTTGACCATCGTTTTCTTTTTTATATGCGCGCGCAAAAAACCCTATTTTTCTCACCATTTCACAATTTTTATAATTTTCATCTCGAAACAAACTTAAAGCATTATTCCAAATCTTCCAGCTCGGTAAATTTTTCGCCTCAACATTTTTTGCAGTTTCTTCCCCTGAATAAACGTCTTTTGACATTGCAAGATACTCATGCACTGTGACACATGGCAAAAAACTCATACCACTCACTCCTTATTTTTAATTATCCAAAACGCATTTTCTTTATGTTTTTATAAATATCTGATTCGACCAGTGCCGCGGGCAATTTAAAATAATAAAATATTTTAGACTTCCATATTATCTGTTCACTAAGCGCATTATTTTTCTCATTGAGAATTTCCAATAACACATAAGCATTTTGTTCTGCACATCGCACTGCATAATAAGCTGAATGCCCACCACCAAGATAAAGATAATTGATCCCAGGTAAAAAAGATTTTCTATAAGCAATGTTTTCTAAATAAGAAAAACCATCATTATCTTTACGCGAGTGTTTATAAAAAAAATATTCGACCGGGTGATCTTTTTTTAATTTATCTTTCTCTCTAAGCCAATTCATTACTGAGCCATCCAGTAAAACACTTCTTGAATCCATGTCAGTTTCTGAAAAAAGCTGACTCATTCCTTCTTCATAAAAATAATTCATTAATCCAAAGCGCTGTTGAAACACTGGATATCTGCGGGTTGTGTCAAGCAAGGTATGTTGTTGATGCATAATAGCAAGATGAATATCGTCATCGATATATAATTTAAATTCAGCGCTGGCCAGATTTGCTTTTCCTAATTTATCCCCATAAAGCATTTTCAGTGTTGGCCACATATTTTTAATCTTAATGTTTCTATCATGAAGTTCGATTCTATCTTCCACATCATAAAATAATTTTTTATCTATAAAAGCAGGAAACTCTGGATCTTTACGCCTTCCTCCATAAAATTCGATTGCTTCTAGCCCTGGTGGCAAATCGATTGATTTTTCAGGATCAAGTCCTGTTAAATCTGCAAATTTCTTAGAATAAAGGAATAATCTTCCGCCAGGATGAGCATGGAAATCTTTTTCAGCCCTTTCAACGAGTTCATACAAGGGGGTCAAATGTGTGTACGCATACACATGCAAGACAATACGTAAAACAAGGAGAAGGGAAACGACAAAAAAAAGAATCGTCAGATAGAAAAAAAGTTTTTTCATTATTTGTTTTTACATGTCTATTTTAGCAGGAATAGGGACTTCGGTTTGGGTATCCCAGCTTCCTCGGACTCAATAATCATCCCGCCCTTTATTTAAATTTCAATTATTTTTTTCTTATTATTTTAATTTAAATATTAAACCTCAAGATGAAACTCTTTGTAAATTAGCGGAACAGAGATTTCGGTTTGGGTATCCCATATTCCTCAGACTCAATAATCATCCCGCCCTTTATTTAAATTTCGATTATCTTTTTTATTATTTAAATTTAAATATCAAACCTCAAGATGAAACCCTTTATGAATTAGGTGGAACAGGGATTTCGGTTTGGGTATCCCACATTCCTCGGACTCAATAATCATCTCGCCCTCTATTTAAATTTTGATTATTTTTTCTTATTATTTTAATTTAAATATCAAACCTCGAGATGAAACTTTTTTAAATTAGCAATAAAGCCAGGCCCTTTCCTCCCTATTGTGACTATCAGAGAAGATGGAGGTACAGAGGAAAAAGAATAGGGGTTTTGAAAACGGAGAAAATAAAGAACAGAGTTTTTTCATTTTTAGTGTCTTCCTTATTGTTATTTTACAACTTCAAATTTTTATATTTACAAATAATGCAGGAAAGGATAATACGTGTTTTTAAAACTTAGTCAAGCACTTTTTAATTTTTTTTACATATTTTTTTATTTTTATTTTTTTAGCAATTTTACCGCAGAAAATCATTGTTTTTAAAAAACAAAAAACCCCGGAGGGCATCCGCCCTGCGGGGTTCAGATATAAAACAAGTACCTGACGATGACCTACTTTCACATAGACATACATCTACACTATCATCGGCGCTGAGCAGTTTCACTTCTGAGTTCGGAATGGAATCAGGTGGTACCCACTCGCTATCATCGCCAGGAATTCCAGAAGGTCAAGTGCGAAAATAATTTATTATTGCACGTTAACCTAATTCATCATGTATCGATAGACTAATTCAAAACTTGGAGCTATTGACATTTTTACAATATCAACAGCCCCTAGATTGGTTTTTCAAAAAATACTATAACCCAAAGTTTCATGATTATAGAGTCAAGCCGCACGGTCAAATTAGTATGGGTTAGCTACACACATTACTGTGCTTTCACAGCCCACCTATCAACGTCGTCGTCTTCGACAAACCTTTAGAGACTTTCGTCTGTGAGATCTCATCTTGAGGGAGGCTTCCCGCTTAGATGCTTTCAGCGGTTATCCCGTCCGTATTTAGCTACCCGGCTAT
>Ga0156033_103_pt1 | contig 24657 bp, 29 predicted proteins | sample RifCSPlowO2_02_FD_107687 | JGI IMG/M metagenome (GOLD analysis project Ga0156033, IMG submission 107687) | Gammaproteobacteria bacterium RIFCSPLOWO2_02_FULL_38_11 | reverse complement strand
TGAGCAATACAAAGTTAAAAGACGTGAGAAAGTTTTATGGGTTGGGCGCTTGATCGTGCCTGTTGTCCAACGGTTGATGGTGATCAGCGAAACTTGCAACTCTTTTGCGATACTGGTTTTGGTAAATAACCTTGTTGCAAGTATTTGCTGGACGATGTACTGGGTTACAGGGGGAAGCGGTCTGGGAATGATTTCTTCAGAAGGTGTTATGTAGTCAAAGGTTTTATTCATATCACATCCTTATGTTTTCTAATTAAAATTTGTCGTCCGTGAAAAAAGCCATTTTTGTTTTATGGCTGTGTTGCGCTCACTATTTAATTAACCCCCTTTAGTTTCTATAGAGGCTTTTCTACTTTTCCACGTGCGACTAATTATTACGTGTATGCGTACGTTTAAAATTTATCAGGTGAAGGGGCAGTCAATACAAATTAGGTTGTCACGCAAGTAACTTATCAAGTATCAGCTTTACATTGATGAGAGCAGTCTAGTTGTGGCTCCTATTCATTTCACTTCCTCTTCTTGTGCGAGAAGATTTGTATGTCCAATTTGTAATGATAGTTTGTTATGAATAGTAACTAGAGATCAATGGTGAAGCTTTCAGTTATGTTTGCATTGACTGCCGGAAAAGGAATTAAGCCTTAACTCAATTTATCTGTCAATGAATTTTTTAAATTTTTTTTTTAGGATATTTTATGGATAAATTTTTTTTTCAACTGAATTATTTTTAGTGTTTTTGAGGTGGAAAATAGTGAAAAGCTTACATACAGGCTTGCGATTTTCGACTAACTGGGTATGATATGTCCCTTCAATGGGTCGTTAGCTCAGTCGGTAGAGCATCGGACTTTTAATCCGCTGGTCCCGCGTTCGATTCGCGGACGACCCACCAAAAAGATTAGTCAACAGGTAATTTCTTAAAGTGACGTAGTTTTTTCCCCTATCTTCTTAAGGCACCTCTAAAAATTGCCTTTTTGCGTTATAACTTTGTTGCATTCATTTTTTAAATGCTTATTTACTTCTGTAAACTGCACTTTAAAAAATTCGTGCGCCTCGTCTATCATACAAAATTTCTAATTTTTAGAATCGCCTTCTTTACGTCCCCCTCACACACGAAGTGAGGTAGGGACGAGAAAAAACAAACTTAATCATTGAAATTTAATTTGATTTGTACCAGAGAACCATAAATTTTATCCTCTTGCTTTAAAGGAGAAATATTGCTGGGCTCAGGCTGCGGTATTGCTGGGGGTTTGATATATAACTGTGAACCATCGACAAACAACTGACGAAAAAGCGGAGTCGGTACACTTTCTATTTTAACAACAACAAAATTCCTATCCTTCATTTGTTTTTCAGGATCAATGATTAACAGCGTGCCTTTGGGAAATTGGGGTTCGGCTGAAGTATCATAAACACGTAATGCAAAACTCTTGTCACTGACAGGAATATCACAAAAAATATTTTCTGTTGCCGATGGACCATTTTGTTTTTCAGACCAGGGAATAATGTCTTCCCAGGAAATTAAAGGAATCTCTTTGAGATGTGCATGTCGCGCAGAATCAAAAGGATGTAGGCCAGGAATAGTTTGTGTTCCTCGTAATTGCTCTAAGGTGATTCCAAAATATTCTGCAATGGGAGTAAGCGAGGATAAATGCGGTCTGGGACTTGTGCCTGTGACGATTCGATGTACTGTGGGTTGTGGTAATTTCACTCTTCGTGCTAACTCTGCCGTTCTTATCTTAGCTTCAAACATCAAACGAGAAAGAATCTCGCTGATGCAGATAACGTTTTCCATAGAACCTCCCTTAATGTTCCAATCATAAATATCTATGCCTATGATTAAATATAGCTTAATTTTTTTATTGTGCCTAAATGATACATTCAGGAAGATAATTTGTCAGTATGTTTATTCAAAGTGTGTCGAATATAATATTCAATCGTTTTTTTCAATCCTGTTTCAAAAGAAATTTTAGGTTCCCAGCCTAGCGATTGAATTTTTTTAATGGATAAAGCGTAACGCCAATCATGACCAAGACGATCTGTTACAAATTGAATTTGTTTTTCGTAGGAAAGGGGTGAAGGACTTATTTTATTGAGTGTGTGACAGATGAAATAAGAAAGATCGAGATTACTCCATTCATTCATTGATCCAATATTATAATTTTCTCCGATTATTCCATGACGCAGAATATGTAATATGCCGCTGCAATGATCTTCAACGTAAAGCCAATCTCTTTTGTTTTTTCCATCGCCGTAAATAGGAATGATTTTGTTTTTTAAACAAGCGTTAATGACGGTCGGAATAAATTTTTCTGAATGTTGAAAGGGGCCATAATTATTCGAACAATGTGTGAGTGTGCAAGGAAGATGATAAGTGTGTTGATAAGCGCGTACGAGATGATCGCTACCTGCTTTACTTGCAGAATAAGGTGAATTAGGACGATAAGGATCATTTTCCGTTGTTAAAGGGTCAGATTCGTTTAATTCGCCAAACACTTCGTCCGTGGAAACATGGTGAAAACGACAATTTTCTTGAGTCCCTTTTTTTTCATTTAAAAAATAATGACGTGCGGCTTCTAATAATGTAAATGTGCCCACTAAATTTGTTTGTATAAAATTATCAGGGGTGTTGATCGAACGATCCACGTGACTTTCTGCAGCAAAATGTACGATCGTGTCAATGTTGAATTTTTTTAAAAGTGTTTCAATGAGGGGTTTATCGCAAATATTGCCTTTCACGAAATGATAGCTTGGATGTGAAACTTTTTGTAAATGTTCAAGTGAAGCAGCGTAGGTTAAGGCATCTAAATTTACGATCGTGCATTCAGGCAAATGTTTTTCTAAATAATAAATGAAATTTGCACCAATAAAACCTGCGCCACCGGTAATGAGAATATGTTTTGGATGATAAATCATTTATGTGTCTCGTAATAAAGTGTTGATGATGGAGGGCAGAGATGTGCGCCAAAGAGGTTGTGTTAAGCTAAAATGATCATGTATTTTTTTGCAATTCAAAACAGAGAAAGCAGGGCGTTTTGCAAGGCAAGGGTAATGATCGGTTGCTGTGATTTCAATCGGTAGCTTGGCTGCTTCAAAAATGGTTTTTGCAAAATTATACCATGAGACTGCTTCAGCGCTGCAAAAATGATAAATGCCCCAAGGGGTTTCTCCAAGAAAAATAGCTTGGATGATTTGATGTAATGCCTTGGCAATATCCAAAGCGGCAGTGGGGCAGGTGATTTGATTATTCACGACAGATAAACTGCTGTGTTCTTTTGCCAAGCGCAATAAGGTTTTTACAAAATTAATTTTTATCGCACTAAAAACAGCACTCACACGTAAAATAAGATGTTGCTTATGTGAGTTTTGAATGGCACGCTCGCCTTCTCGTTTTGTATAACCATAATAATTTATAGGATAGGTCTCATCTGTTTCAAGGTAACTTTCTTTTTTTTCACCTGAGAAAACATAATCTGTTGAAAGATGGATAAGAGGAGTATTAGCTTTTGCGCAGAGTTTTGCGAGATTTTCAGGGCCCGTGCAATTGACTTTAAAAGCCTGCTCTTTTTCTTTTTCTGCTTTATCAACGTTTGTGTAAGCGCTGGTGTTAAGTACAAGATCTGGTGATTTTTCTAAAAATGTTTTTTCTAAAAGAGCATAGTTCGTAACATCTAAGCTGGCATGATCATAAGCGTGCACAATGATATGCTGTTTTTTATCATTTAAAAAAGCCTGTCCAACTTGTCCGTTTGCACCAATTAGTAATACTTTCATTTTTGAAGATCTTCAAAAAGCGGTAAATCCTCAAGAGGGATATTTTTTAAAAGAGGAAAAGCATTATCTTTGGGTGAAAGCAATGGATGTGTGATAGGCCATTGGATTTTCAAAGCAGGATCATTCCACAAAATACCTTTTTCGGTTTCAGGATGATAGTAGTCTGTGCATTTATAAACAAAATCTACCTCGTCTGATAAAGCACAAAACCCATGTGCAAATCCGGGTGGGATATAAAGTTGCTGATGTTCCATATCATCTAAAATAAAAGAAAAGTTTTTTCCGAAAGTGGGTGAGCCTCTTCGAATATCTACAACCACATCAAAAGCGCTGCCGTGTGATACATAGACTAACTTTCCTTGTGCGAAAGGGAGTTGATAATGCAAACCACGAATCACATTTTTTTTGGAATGCGATATATTGTCTTGTACGAAGTGCGCAAGAATGCCTTTTTTTTCATAACGTTCTTTATGAAAACTTTCTAAGAAAAGACCTCGTTCGTCAGTGAAGATCGTGGGTTTAAATAGTAATAATTTCATGGTCGGTCACTAAGTTTAATAAATATTTTCCATAGTCGCTGCTTGAGATAGCTTTGGCTAAAGATAAAAGTTGTGTCGTGGAAATATATTCTTTACGCCAAGCGATTTCTTCAGGGCATCCAATTTTCAAACCTTGTCGACATTCTAAGACTTGAATGAAATTCGCTGCGTCTAGAAGTGCGTCGGCAGTGCCTGTGTCTAGCCAAGCAGTGCCACGGGTAAGTTTGATGAGTTGGAGTTGTTTTTGTTGTAAATAATAATTATTAATGTCTGTGATCTCTAATTCACCACGTGCAGAAAAGGGGAGTTGTTTTGCGATGTTAATGACTTGATTATCATAAAAATATAAACCAATAACGGCATAATTAGAGGGGGGCGTTTTGGGTTTTTCAATGATGCGAGTGGGATTTTGATTTTCGTCAAATTCAACCACGCCATAACGTTCAGGATCACGCACATAATAACCGAAAATAGTACTGCCTTGGGTGAGCGAGGTACATTTTTGTAAGGTGTTTGAAAGACCTTCTCCATAAATTAAATTATCACCCAAGATTAAGCAGACAGTGTCATTCCCAATAAAAGATTCTCCTAAAATAAAAGCGTGTGCAATACCTTGAGGTGAGCTTTGTGTTTGATAGGTGAGGCGAATGCCCAAGGAGAGCCCATCGCCCAACATGCGTTGAAACAAAGGTAAGTCATAAGGGGTGGTGATGATGAGAATGTCGCGAATGCCGGCCAACATCAAGGTGGAAAGCGGATAATAAATTAAAGGTTTGTCATAGATAGGGAGGAGTTGCTTACTCATGCTAATCGTTGCAGGAAAAAGTCGTGAACTTTTACCTCCAGCCAGAATGATCCCCTTCATATATACATCCCAACTCATTTTTAAAAAGTCCCGATCATATCGGATAATTGAAATCAAGTATATAATCCAGGGCTTTTTAAGAAGGGAAATTAAAAGGAAAATTAAATGGCAGGATCTCTGGTTACAATTTTAATTCCAAATTATAAAACGCTGGCGTTAACAAAATTATGTTTGCGTTTAATACGCAAAAATACAGATTTATCCAAGATCACCGTGATTGTTATTGATAATGATTCTCAAGATGAATCTTTAGATTATTTAAGAAAATTAACCTGGATTGATTTGATTGAACGCCCTACAGTGGCAGGGGAGCCGGGATTTCAAGCGCATGCAGCAGCGCTTGATCTTGGCTTGTTGCGTACGACGACGCCGTATGTATTATCCATCCATACAGATACTTTTGTAAAAAATCCGCAGTGGCTTGAGTTTCTGATTTCTGAAATTGAAAAAAGTCCGCGTATTGCAGGGGTGGGTTCTTGGAAATTGGAATCCAAGTCTTTTTATCAGCGTATTTTAAAATCCATGGAAAGTCATTTTCAAAAAAATTATTACAAATTAATTAATAAAAAAAACCATGCCTTAGAAGGGGTGGGGAAGAATTATTTTTATTTGCGCAGCCATTGTGCGATGTATCGTACGGATCTATTGCATGAGTTAGGATTGAATTTTTCAGAAGAGGGAGAGGTGGCAGGGAAGTTGTTGCATCGAAGATTATTGGACGCAGGCTATGAAATGCGTTTTTTAGAAAGTAAGATTTTGATAAATTATATTGAACATATCAATCATGCGACGATGGTATTAAACCCAGCGCTTCAAATTAAAACACGTGACACGAAAGGTTTAAAGCGTATTCAAGAAAGCTTAGATCGTTTGAATGCGCAAACCATTTTTATAAATGATCAGTTTGATCAGATGAGGAGTGATAAATGAAAAAAGGATTTTTTTATTTTTTAATTTTTATTTTAATGGCTTGGCAGCGTTTTTCTTTTGCTGTTCCCACGCTTAACGACATGGAGACGATGTCTTATTCTTCTGATCCCTGTTCTATGGAAGGGATGTTAGAGTTAGTTAATCGTCCGACGGTTTCAGACAGTCCTTGTGTTGTCAGCCCGGGACGTGTGTTGTTAGAGAGCGGCTTTCAATACTTGAATTTACGTACCGTGACAAATGTGCGTGGAGAGGGCACAGGCTATCTGTATCCTCAAGCAGAGATTCGTTATGGATTTCGAGGTGAAAACGAAGCATTTGTTATTTTGCCGAATATCACATCGCAAACCAATCCTGATGAAACGGGTTTGGGAGTGATGTCTTTGGGTATGAAGCATGAAACATTGCATTTTAGGAAAGGGGTTTTTTCTTTGGAAGGGGTGGTGACGCCGCCGTCGGGAAATATGCTTTTTGGGAGCTCTAAAGGGGGTCTCATGGCCAATGGCATTGTGACTTACCTTTGGGATCAAGAATGGAGTTTGTTGGGGATGTTAGGTGCGGGCGTGCAGTCCTTATCTTATAAGTCTGGAGGAAGTAGTTTTTTTACGGTGAATCCAGATGTGGTGTTAACCTGGCAACCGCTAAAATCAGTGGCATTGTACGGTGAGGTTTATGGGCAGTCGAGCACGGGCCCGGGACAAGGTGCAGGATGTAATGCCGATGCAGGTATTCAATATCTTTTCACAAAAGACATTGAATTAGATTTAGAAGGCGGCGTCCGTGTTTCGGGGGAATTAGGCGGGTTTAATCGTTATGTAGGTGTCGGTTTTGGAATTTTATTTTAAAATTAAAAAATTTTATTTCAGGGCAGCTCTAAAAATTAAAGTCATGAATTTACTCTGTAGGGGACAATAAATAAGAATTTAGTAAAACGGTCTTTTATGTCTGGTAGAAATAACTATTCACAATATTTTTTTCAAATATCTACCACAAAAGCTCCCTTCTCCCCTTTTTTTAAAGGAGAGAGGGTGCCCGAAGGGCGGGTGAGGGGTTTTGAAAATAAAAAAAGAGAAGAAAATTTTTTGTTTTCCACTCATCCGGCGCTTCGCGCCACCTTCTCCCACAAGGGGAGAAGGGAAGTTATGAGTAATTTTAAAATTGTCTCCTACAGAGATGAATTTAATTTTTAGAAACGTCCCTTAGCTTATCTTAAGCATGTTTATGTTAAAATAAGCGCATTAAAGAATTTTAGGGGATTATTATATTATGCGTGATAAGTATCATTTTTCGGGTCGTTACTATTCTGGTTTGGGTTATGGCAGTGGGAGTAGTGGTGACGGTTGGGCCTGGTTGGTATTAGGGCTTCTTCTCTCATTCGTTTTTGGTATTGTTACGCTTTATGATGCGGTTGAAGATCTGAAAAACAGAAAACGCTATTTAGACGCCCTATTTAAAATCGTTTTTGTGTTAGGGGGCATGGCCGGCGGTGTTTTATTAGGATTGTTTCTGGGGAGTTTATCTCCCTATGGTTTTGCTGCCATTCTCCTAGGTTTTTTTGTGGGATTGTGTTTGGGCGGTGGTTTAGGCGGCTTATTGGGGAATCTTGCCGCTTGGGTAACAGCGATGTGTTGTGACGATTTTCGTCGCAATTCTTATGGGAAAGTTGATGTTGGCGAACGGCTTTCAGATCCTTATTCTGGTTATGAAAACGGTGATGATGTTCAATTTCCCCCGGTTTCTTCTTCTTATGCAAGTGTTATTGGGGGGGCTGCGAATCCTTTCCCTGCGAGACCTGCCGATGATGATGCGGCTGATAGTGTTGTAAAGGGGGGGCCTCAATACCCATATCCGTTTTCTTCTGCACCATCTTACTCAGGTTATTCTTATCGTCAATAAAACCGCGTTTCTCCTGCAGGCCGGGTTTTAAATCGCTTGTATTGCCAGAGATATTCTTCTGGGGATTTGAGTATGGCGGTTTGGAGTAATTGATTGATGCGTGAGGCATCTTCGAAAAGATCATCGGAAGGGAAGTTTTCGCAAGGAGGATGAAAATAAAGATCATACCCCGGCTTGTCTTTCTTTCTGTAAAAAAAACAAGGAATGATTTTGGCATTGGCCATTTTTGCGATGCGTGATGTGCCCGTGACGGTGGCGGTGGGTATTCCAAAAAAAGGGGCAAATACACTGTTTTTGACACCATGATCACTGTCAGGCGCATACCACACTATTTTTTTATTTTTTAAAATTTTTACCATTTTTCGAATATCATCTCGTGGAATAATGTCAGCATAATGTTTTTTTCGATAATGAAAAATAATTCTGTCTAGTATTTTTATTTTTTGTGGGCGATACATCACGGCAAACTCAAGATGTTGTGTCAGTAAACGGCCCACCAGTTCCAGTGTAATAAAATGTGGACTAATGAGCATAACCCCCTGTGTTTCCAGTGCTTTGTCGAGATGTTCTTTTCCATGGAGGGTGAGTAATGACTGAAGACGTTTGTTGGGTAGCCACCAACTCATGAGTGTTTCCATGAGTGCCATGCCCAATGATTTATACGTTTTATGTAATAAAGAATTTCTTTTTTTTTTACTTAAATGAGGGAAACAAATTTCTAAATTTTTAGAGGTGGTGTGATGCGTTTTACCCTTAAAGGATTTTAAACATCGCCCCCATTGACGTCCGCTTGAAAATTGTAAACGTAAAGGCGTTATTCTAACGAAAATCCAAAGTGGTGCTAAGAAGATAAGAGAGGATTGTAGTTTGAATTTCTCAACAAATGCACTCATTCTTCTTTAGGTTGTTTCGGATTTTCTGTTGTATTAATTGCAATGGTTTCAAGTCGTTCTTGAATACGTGCAGCACGTCCGCGTAGTTCGCGCAAATGATAAAGTTTGGCTTTGCGTACATCACCGCGACGTTTTAAATCGATGTTTGCGATGATAGGACTGTGAGTTTGAAAAACGCGTTCCACGCCTTCACCATGTGAAATTTTTCTAACGGTGAAACTGGAATTTAATCCACGATTGCGCTTGGCAATGACCACGCCCTCAAATGATTGCAAACGTTCGCGATTACCTTCTTTAACTTTAACTTGAACGACAAGGGTGTCGCCCGTGTTAAAAGCGGGGATCTTTTTCATTTGTGCTTTTTCAATCGATTGGATAAGAAGATTTGTATTCATTTTTTACTCCGTATACTCTTGCATAAATTCATCTAGCAGTGCTTGCTGTTCTTGAGAGAGCAGCCGCTGTTTAAGTAAATCAAGGCGTCGTAACCAGGTTCTTCCGAGACTTTGTTTCATTCGCCAACGTTGAATAGCCTGATGATTGCCGCGCAATAATACCTCGGGAACTGTCATTTTCGCAAATATTTCTGGGCGAGTGTAATGGGGGTAATCTAATAAACCGGAGGTAAAGGAATCTTGCTCGCGGGAAGCTTCATCGCCTAAACTGCCAGGCAAGCAGCGAATCAAGGCGTCAATAACAACCATGGCTGCTAATTCTCCCCCACTTAAAACATAGTCTCCGATAGACCATTCTTCATCGATAAGCATAGTAACGATGCGTTCATCTATCCCTTCATAGCGTCCTGCGACTAGGATTATTTCTTTTTGGCTTGCACCATTCTGGATGTGTTTTTGCGTGAGAGTTTTTCCTTGCGGGGAGAGGTAAATTACTTTAGCAGAAGGCAGTTGTGATTTTGCCGCCATTATCGCTTCCCAGAGCGGTTCGGGTTTTAATACCATCCCAGGTCCGCCACCGTAAGGACGGTCATCGACACGGTGATAAGGATCATGCGTAAAATCACGTGGGTTGATGAATGTTAAAGTTAATAAATTATTTTTTAACGCACGCCCACTGATGCCGCTGTTTAATGCGTTGAATATTTCAGGAAAAAGTGTAATGACAATAATTTTCATTTAAAAATCTGGATCCCAGTCCACTAAAATTTGTTTGGTTTTTAAATCGATGTTTTTAACAAATCGTTTTGGTAAATAAGGGATTAAGTATTCTTTTTTATTATTTTTTATGATTAAAACATCATTGGAACCTGTTTCCATTAAGCGTTCTACCCTGCCCAGTGTGATGCCTTCAAGATTAACAACAGTGAGATTAATTAAATCTTTCCAATAATATTCATGGGGTGGCAAAGGAGGGAGTTGATCAGATTTAATTGCAATTTCAGCGCCTTGAAGCAATTGAGCTTGGTCGCGTTCATGATAGTTTTCAAAATAAACCAATAAGTATTGTCCGTGAACCTGGGTAGATTGAATGGTCAGGGGTGTCCAGGTTTCTTTGAGTTTCACATACCAAGGTTGATAATTTAAAATTTGAGTTTTAGGGCTTGTGAAAGAATAGACTTTAACCCCACCTTTGATGCCGTGGACTTGGCTGATTTTTCCAAGGATAACAAACTCATCTGTCACGCTGCTTGCGAAGTTGTTTTTGCCGCGGTTTTTAATAAATAGGCGACACGTTCGGAAATTTGAGCGCCTTTGCTAACCCAGTGTTGAATGCGATCATGATGAAAATGGAGCTTCACTTCTTTGCCGCAAGCGATAGGATTATAAAAGCCGAGTTTTTCGATGTGTCCTGTACGTGAGTTACGACTGTCAGTGACAACGACATGGTAAAAAGGGCGTTTGTTTGCGCCGGTGCGAGATAAACGAATGATAACCATAAATTTAAAACTTCCTCGTAAATAGTGAAAGCTGCGAATTATAAGGGAATAAAAGAGATTTGAGAAGGAGTTTTTTCTGAGTTAGGGTAGTAAGTCAATATTGTAGTGTTTTTATTTTTGAAGAATGTATTAAGCTCCTTTATTTCTTGTCCTTTTTTGATATTTTAGGGGATCTTTATTTAATGTAATTGAGCCCGCGTATTTTTTAAGATTTACATTTTTTTTGGGATTTACTTGCTGAAGGATTGCCTGGATTTTTAGCCAATCAGCATAATCAATTTGTACTGCGATCAGGCGTTCTTGTTCATCAGTGACTATTTTAGGATGAAAGGCGCGCATAATTGGGTTTCCAAGTAAAAAAAATATAAAGAAGGCAGGACTTAAAGAACACGCTAAAAGGTTAAATATCTCAATCGAACCTTCAGTTGGCGAAAGAGGCTGGGGGGTAAAGAATCTGAGAAAACCAGCACATGCTTTTTCTTTTTTTTCTTAACACACTGAAAATTTAAAATGATTAGCCAAGAAAACACAGTGCTGTTGGGGAGGAGCTTTGCCAGATAAATTGTATTTGCATTATCGATCAGTAACCAGCCCTTTTCTTTGGAGTAAGTTATTTTTTTGATGGCGAGTGGATCATGTAGTTGAGCATAACGTTTAATGTTGCGTGTTAAACTGTAGCCTAAGCAACATTCAATGATAATAATGCCCCAGAGTGGCCAAGGTAGCGTGCCGACAATAATGAAAGGGCCCGAATACACAAACAATAATAAAAATAAGCATTGACGAGAAGGCCTAAGATGAAGCTGTAGTGTGGTGGAATTCACGTAATTGCTCGATAATCAGTTGGAACTCACCGGGAGGCGTTTCGGCCCCTAAAAACCAATTATAAATGGCAGGGTCAGGAGAGTCGAGGAACTTAATGAAAAGCTTTTGATTTGAGGAAGAAAGTTGTTCAAAATTTTTTTCATAAAAGGGGAAAAGAAGCAGATCCAGCTCTAACATGCCGCGACGGCAACGCCATTTGATTTTTGCAGAAAGTTTGTTTTTCATTGAGAGCCTTTAAGTCAAAGTGACGAGTATGAATTTTCAAAAACCAGTGAAGCGAAGTATAAAAAAAAGCATATATGTAATGCCACTTTTTTTTATTATCGTGATTGTAACTCAATTTTATTGTTACCAATATCATTATGATATTAAAATTATTTTACATTTTTTAGATAATCACACATTGATAGCGCCACTTTTTTTTATTTTTTTATACGGTATAGCGGTTTTATTTATGTTGCCGACCTTATCTTTAAATTTATTAGCGGGAATTTATTTTGGTCCTTGGGTAGGCGGTGGTTTGGCAGCGTTTGCTAATACTTTAGGGGCATTATTTGCATTTTTGTTTGCGCGAAAACAGGGGGGTGAGTATTCAGTGACGCGCGTATCGCGGTATCCTTTTTTATTTAGCTTAAAAGAAACAGTAGAAAAAGAAGGCTGGAAGGCCGTTGCTTTTGCAAGATTATTCCCCTGTCTTCCCACAGGACCGGTCAATTTTATTTTTGGATTAACAAAAATTAATTTTTATGGTTATATTTTTTCAAGTTTTCTGTTTTTTTTACCGCCTTCTTTTATGTTTAGTATGCTGGGACATTTCATGCAAGCTTGGGTTTTAAAAGGGGACCATGTTTGGCATTTCATGAAGACTATTGATGTTTGTTTTATTGTTTTAAGTGTTCTGATTTTGTTGGTGCCTGTTTTTTTAAAACAAAATCAACGGGTTGGAGCATAAAATCATCAATGCTTCCAGGTTCTGTTTTAAAAATAAGTTTATGTTTTCCAGGCAGAAGCGTTAAAGTTTTTGTGATAGTTTTCTTGTTTTCAACAAAATATTTTTCGTTTATTAAGTCTCCTGTGATTTCTATTGTGCGAGGTGTTCGCGTTTTTAATTTAAAATGAATTTGTACAGTGACAGGGTGTTTTTGATAATTAAAAATAAGTAAGGACTTTTTTGTTTTCCAATGGTAATACAGTTGTAATGCTGTTTCGATGTGTTTTTCTTGTTGTTCCCACTGGTCTTTTGAAAGACTCTCTTTGAGGTGTAATCGATAAGATCGTAAATCATAGAAAAGCCAATCCCCGTTTTTACTGACAAGAGGATGTGTTTTTAATAAAGAATTAAGTTGTGAGACCCGCGAAAAAGCCTGGTCAGTGTATGCTTTTTTATAGATGACTAAGCCGCTAAAATTTGCGAAGATCAATTCGTCGATCATAATTTTTAATGGTTTTTTGCTGATATCTGCTTGCCAGCGCGCAACAGAACGTCCTTTGGTGGCGCCAAAACTCCAATGCAAATGATGTGAATGTAAATACATTCTGAGTTGTTCATCAGGGTTTGTTCCGTGAAGATAAATACCTTCAGGAAAATCACCGTAAGGTAATTGAAAAATCATGGACTGAGCTGGCAGAATTTTTTCGATTTGATTAACGAATTGCTTGTCTGAAGAAAAAGTTTCTTTTAATAAAGCGTTACTGTGTGAGGGTGAGTTCGGTATTTGATCCCACAAGCCAATGATCAGTAAAAGTAGGGCGAGCCCTATTTTTTTAAGGTTAGACCTATTTTTAAATAAATGCTGAACCACTATGAAAAAAGCGCATAAAGAAAAAAAAGCAATATAAAGGCTGGCCCGATTATAAGAGCGAATAAAAGGAGATATTAAATAAGAAAAAAGCGTACCAAAGCCACCGAGAGTACAGAGTAATACAAGGCTGATGTTTAAAATACTTAAAGCATAGATTGTGTCGTTTTTTTCAGTCCATCGTCGTGAAAAAAGTGCGGCAATAAGGATAAGAAATCCAAGGCTGCCAATTATCCCAAGAGAAGAAGTCGTATTTTCATTAACAAGCGGTGCTTTGTGATTATATTTTTCTTTAAAGTTTTTTAAGGAAGGAATGTGATGATTATCAACAGGAAAAAGAAGTTGGCTGATTTTTAAAGGAGAGCCTTCTGCTTCTTGAGGTGCGCGTGTTATTTCAAGATTGGGGCCGTAGTGGAATGTCGAAATAAATTTAGGTGAGACATTGGCAAGTGTCACAAGACAAATAATTGCAATAAAGAAGCCTGCTTTTTGTAAAGGTTGTTTTATTTTTTTGTCGATGCTGACAGTGATTCCTGCGATGAGTAAAAGAAAGCAGGCAAAGAAAGAAAAATAAGCCCCGGCAGAAGAAGCAGGCGCAAGGATGCAAAAAAATAAACTTAAAGTATTAAAGTATTTTTTTTCTTTTTGAGTTTGGAATACATCAAGGAGGAGAAAAACATATAAGGGGACGGCAAAAAAAACATTCATTGTGAAATGTGCTTCACCTCGCATTAAATGATAAGGAATGAAAGTAAAGAGCAGGCAAGCCACAAGAGAAAATATTTTTTGTATTCCCAGTTTTTGAAATACAAAGAGACTGGCCCAAGCAACAAAAAAATAAGTTGAAAAATAATAGGCGTTTAATACGATGGATGCATCATGACTGAAAAAAGAAGAGAACAATACAATAATATAATTAGACAATGTGTTGATAGGAAAGTCTGCAATATTATAAATGCCGGGCGCGCCGAGAAAAGAATTTAAATGATAAGAATGAGTATCAAGAATTGATTTTATTAATGTTTGGTTGAAGAGAACATCCCCTGTGTAAATCAGAGGTATATTGAAAATAAATTCAGTTGATGTGATCAGGAAAAGAATGATAGCAGTGAGGAAGGTGGCCAGTAAGTAAAAACCAAAATCGAGAAAAAATTTATTTTTTTTCATGCGGGGGTCCTTTGTTTATTGCTTGGTACAAATCATAATAAGCATTTCCCGTTTTTTCAGAAGTAAAAAGTTGTTCGTAGCGTTTTCGAGATTGTTGTCCCATGCGTTCTGCGGTTTCATCTTCATTTAATAAACGTAACATACTTTCTTTGAGTGCACGAGGATCTTCAGGTGGAACGACAAAGCCTGTGACGCCGTGTTGGTTTACAAAGCTGGTGCCTGTGCCAATGTCGGTAGAGATGAGGGGTTTTCCAAATAAAAGACCTTCGATTAAAGCAAGCCCCAATGCTTCAGAGCGCAGATGAGAAGGAAGAACGACAGCGCGGCACAATTGCAATAAAGCGATCTTATCCTCATCTCTGATGGCACCCAAAAAGTGAATATTTTTCAGATGTAATAGTGTTGCTTGTTTTTTTAATTCTTTTTCTTTGTGGCCTGTGCCTATGATAACAAGTGAAATATCAGAATTCTTCAGTGCATTGAGTAAGGTAGGCAAGCCCTTATAATAACGTAACACACCGATGAATAAAATAAATTTATGATTGAATCGGTTTTTCCAATAAAGTAGTTTTTCTTCAGTGGCATGCGGATAATTTTTTTCATCGATACCCAATGGGATCACTAATGATTTTTTTTTAAAATCGCGTAAGCTCGTGCTTGAATATAAATAGTTTTGTGATGTTGCGACAATTTTATCTAAAGAAGACAAGAAGCGTTGCATAAAAGGATTGTAAAATTGTTTTAAAATCATTTGTTTAATGATATCGCTATGATAAGTTACAAGGCTTGGTTTTTTGACCTTCCCCATGATATGCAAGAGTTCGCTGAAAGGCCAAGGCGAGTGATAGTGGATAATATCTGTTTTGGCGACATAATCTTTAAAGTGTTTTAAGAGAGGGATGCTGACGGGGCAAGATGAAATTGTAAATGTTGTGGGGAAGCGCACAAGGGTTGCATAGCCCAAGTTATCTTCTTGAATATCAGAGACAGTGTCTGTGACTAAAATGGTGTGACGACAGCCTCGTTTTGAAGTGTCGAGTACGATATTTTTAACAGCTTGTTCGATGCCGCCAAAACATTTTAAAAAGCTAAATTTTGAAATTTGAAGGATATTCACTGGTTGTGAGGCGTGTTCTGGATTTTTAAGCAGTGGCAAGTATATACTTGTCGCAATTGAAAAAGCGAGTTCCCCGCTTTTCAGGCTGAAGGCCTGGCAAGGAAGTCTAGCCCAGTCTAAGGCAGGCTTCGCTCGCCGAAAGCAAGGGTAAACAAAATGCATAACACGCTTAAAAACAATCTAGAAATTCTTTTGGTCATGAGTTTTATGGATCTCAAGCAAAAATATCAAGACAGTATGCTTGGTTTTTTTTGGTCTTTCCTCAAACCCTTTCTCCAATTTGTTGCTTATTACGTTATTTTCGCCAAAATTTTAAATGTAGGTTCGGGTGTGAATTATGCTTTGCGTTTGTTTTTCGGTGTGCTGTTGTGGGCATGGTTTGCAGAAAGTACGAGCTTGGGTTTCAATTCGTATATTGAAAAAAGATCCGTGGTAACAAAAATTAAAGTGAGTCGTTACTTACCCCCTGTCGCGGCCTATACAACACAAACCATGAATTATTTTTTAAATTTAATATTGTTTTTTATTTTATATGTAATGGGAATGCCTTCTTTTCCCGTGGGTTTATTGAGTTTTTATAATTTTTTTATTTTTTTCATGTCATTTTGTTCAATGAGTTTGGTGATCGTTAATTTAAATATTATTCTAGCCAACTTAAATGTACTGTATCGTGACATCCGACCTATTTGGGAGCTGGTATTAAGTTACGGTATTTTTGCCACACCGATTATTTATCACATTCCTATCCCTGAAAGATATCAAACTTTATATTACGCCATTAATTTAATTGCCTTACCCCTAGAAGCGATGAAGTCTATTTTTTTTGTTGAACAAAGCAAAACGTATTTATTGCCCCATGTGCTCATTGCTTATATTGTTTCACTGGCGATATTGATCTTGATGTCGCGTTTAACGTATAAGAAATTGAGTAAAAAGATTATTGATTATTTATGATTAGAATTCAGAACCTGACGAAATCATACAAACGTTATATTGTCCACTACGGGTCGTTAAAAAATTTTTTATTAAATTTTAAAAAATTTCGAAAACAGGTGGCCACGATTGATGTATTGCATGCTGTAAAAAATCTTAATTTAGACATTCAATCTTCGGAAGTATTATGTATTACGGGCCCCAATGGGGCGGGTAAATCGACTTTGGCAAAATTGATTGCAGGAACGATTGAGCCCACATCAGGAAATATAGATGTTGAAGGAAGAATTGTTCCTTTTCTAGAGTTGGGTGTTGCTTTTATTTGGGAATTAACAGGAGAAGATAACCTTTATCTAAATGGAACGCTTTTGGGATTAAGTTTAAATTATTTAAAAAAAAAGAAAAAAGAGATTTTTGAATTTGCTGAAATTTTTGATTTCATGAACACCCCCTTAAAATATTATTCTTCAGGTATGCAATTAAGATTGGCATTCTCAATTGCCATGCATGCGGCAGGTGATATTTACATTTTTGATGAGATTCTGGCGGTAGGGGATTCTAATTTTCAAAAAAAATGTTTTGATGCGTTTCATAATTTAATTAAAACAAAAAAAACGATCATCATCGTCACGCACGACATTGAGTTTATTAAAAAACATGCGACCAAAGTATTGGTATTGGCGCCTGAAAAACATCATCTTATTGAAGATGTAAGCGTGTTGCCTCCCCTTGAGGATCTTAATTCCTTGCTAGCATTTTGTGGTTTTTAACATACGATGCCACAGCGAATACCCTTAATTTTTGACCAATTTTATAAAAATCATCTATGACCAGGAATATTCTATAACTGTTTGATTTTTAATGAATTTTCAAGTAGACGGCTAACTAAACACTAATTCTTTTTGTGGTTCCACTTGTTTTTCAATCCAAGTATATAATTGTTTTATCCCCGTGAGTAACGGTTGTGAAGGTTTCCAGCCTAATTTCTCGTAAATCAAACGATTATCAGAGCGTCGTCCATTAACACCCACTGGCCCAGGAATGTTTTTAATGCTGAGAGGTTTTCCGGAAATTGCGATGAGCATGCTTGCCAAATTATTGATAGAAATCATTTCTTCAGAGCCGATATTCACAGGGCCAGTCCAAGCAGATCGCATTAAACGTGTTGTACCTTCTAGACATTCTTCAATACAAAGGAAGGAGCGGGTTTGTTGGCCACTGCCCCAGATTTCAATGGTTTCACCAGGTTTGGCGCAAGCGACTTTTCTACAAATAGCAGCGGGAGATTTTTCTTTTCCGCCTGTCCAAGTGCTTTGAGGTCCAAAAACATTATGATAACGCGCAATACGTACTTCCATCTTGTGGTTACGATGATAAGCTAAATATAAACGTTCACTGAATACCTTTTCCCAACCGTATTCACTGTCAGGATTGGCAGGATAAGCTGAGCTTTCAGCTAAGTTTGGATTTGTACAATCAACTTGATTGTGTTCGGGGTACATACAGGCAGAAGAAGAATAAAAGATTCTATGCGTATTTCGACGTAAACAAGCTTCTAGTATATTTAAGTTAATGCACGCAGAGTTATGCATGATGGCGGCGTCATTTTCGCCTGTGAAAATATAACCTGCGCCCCCCATATCTGCGGCCAGTTGATAGACTTCATCAAAGCGTTGATCCACAATGTTACGACAAATCACAGGGTCACGTAAATCTGCAATGAAAAAATCATCGGCCTGTGTTTTTGAGAATTCATTATATTTAAGATCAACGCCTCTTACCCAAAACCCTTCTTTTTTTAAATGAGTTACAAGGTGATGTCCAATGAATCCGCCTGCGCCACAAACCAGTGCTTTTTTCATGTTGATCGTCCTTAATCGTATTAGACATAAAACTCCATCGATGATTATAATGAAAATTAGGCGAAATATTCAATCTAAAAAAAGGAGAGCAGGGCATGCTTGATGCTTCGGCGGTGCTTGTTACAGGGGGGGCGGGGTTTCTGGGCTCCCATCTTTGTGATCGTTTAATTAAAGAAAAAAACGAAGTTATTTGTGTCGATAACTTTTATACGGGCGGTAAACAAAATATCGCGCACTTGTTACAAACGCCAGGTTTTGAATTGATTCGGCATGATATTACCTTTCCCTTGTATTTAGAGGTTAAGCAAATTTATAATTTTGCCTGCCCTGCTTCACCGATTTATTATCAACGTGATCCCGTGCAAACGACGAAAACGAATGTGCATGGTGCAATTAATATGTTGGGTTTGGCAAAACGTGTTAAGGCGCGTATTCTGCAGGCCAGCACATCGGAGGTGTATGGTGATCCAGCAGTGCATCCCCAGCCTGAAAGTTATTGGGGAAAAGTCAATCCTGTGGGTATTCGCAGTTGTTATGATGAAGGAAAGCGTTGTGCTGAAACCCTTTTTTTTGATTATTGGCGACAGCATAACGTGGAAATTAAGGTGATCAGGATTTTTAATACCTATGGTCCTCGCATGCATATCAATGATGGGCGTGTGGTGAGTAACTTCATCGTTCAAGCCTTAAAAGGTTCGGATATGACAATTTATGGTGATGGGCAGCAGACACGTAGTTTTTGTTATGTGGATGATTTGATTGAAGGTATTGTCCGTATGATGGCAGGGCCTGCAGATTTCAGAGGACCTTTAAATTTAGGTAATCCTGAAGAATACACGATGTTAGAGTTGGCAGAAAAAATTTTAGAATTAACCCGCTCTAAAAGTAAATTAATATTTAAAGCATTGCCTTCAGATGATCCCAAACAAAGAAAACCGGATATTTCACTTGCGCGGCAATCTTTTGATTGGGAACCCAAAGTTAAATTAATCGATGGCTTAAAAGAGACGATTCAATATTTCAAAAAAATCTTATGAAACGTAACTGCTCAGTAGGATATTGAATTCAAGTGAACACCCAGTGGCAAACAAGGTTTTTGAAAAATTTTTCCGAAAAACCGGAGCATACACGTCAGTATGTGAGGATTTTGAGGAGAATTTTTCACAAAACATTGGCAGCCAATGGGCGTTCGGTGATACGCAGTGAGCGATTACTATGAAACTTTCTGTGATTGTGCCTTGTTATAACGAAATCAAAACAATAGATGCTTTATTAGAAGCAATAACGCGTTCACCTTATAGTGATAAAGAGATCATCATTGTTGATGATTGCTCGACGGATGGTACGCGTGAAAAATTACAAAAAGAGATCGAACCGGCAGGGCGTGTGAGTAAGGTGATTTATCATGAAATCAATCAAGGTAAGGGTGCAGCACTGCGTACAGGTATTCAAGCAGCGACGGGCGATCTGGTGATCATTCAAGATGCGGATCTGGAATATGATCCTAATGAATATCCAAAATTAGTTGAACCCATTTTACAAAACAAAGCGGATATCGTATTTGGATCACGTTTTTATGGTGGTGATCCCCACCGAGTATTGTATTATTGGCACAGCGTAGGCAATGCTTTCTTGACGATGATTTCCAATATGTTCACGAATTTAAATCTCACGGATATGGAAACCTGTTACAAAGTTTTTCGCCGTGAAGTCATTCAAAAAATTAAAATTGAAGAAAATCGATTTGGTTTTGAGCCTGAAATCACGGCCAAAGTTGCAAAATTAAATTGTCGGATTTACGAAGTAGGGATTGCCTATTATGGTCGTACCTATGCCGAAGGTAAAAAAATTGGATGGAGAGATGGTTTTCGGGCATTATATTGCATCGTCAAATATAATCTTTTTCGTTAACGCTCATGTTATCTAGGTTTCTCCCATTTTTTATTTTTATATTCAGCGCTCTAGGCATTCTCGTGCAATATATGCATGCCGGTGCTTTGCCGGGAGATGTGGGTGATGGTCGGTTCAATCGCTATATCCTCGAACATTTTTATCTTTCTCTGAGCGGTAAAACGCCCAGTTTTATTGATGCCCCGTTTTTTTATCCTTGGGTTAAAACTGTTTTATTTTCTGACACTTATTGGGGAAACGGTTTTTTCTATGCATTATTTAGAACGTCGCTTTTTCATTTTACGCCTGAAAAAGCCTATCTTTCCTGGTTTTTTATCGGTTTTGTCTTAAATTATTGGATAAGCTACGCCGTGAATCGTACTTTGGGCTTACGTTACTTAGGTGCGGCCATGGGGGCTTTCTTTTTTACGTTTTCTTTGGCGGTCTTGGCTCAAGATGGTCATCCACAATTGTTATATCGCTTTTATGTGCCTTTAGCATTTTGGAGTTTTCACACTTTTCTTCGTGAACGGGATTTACGCTTATTGGTATTGACCGTTTTGTTTATTGCGTTGCAATTTTTAATCTCTGTGTATATTGGATTATTTTTGTTTTATTTTTTAATTTCTTATTTAATAGCTTATTGTTTTTTTTCAAAAAACATCCCTCATTGTTATTTAAAAAAACAGAGTTTATCTGAAAAAACGATGACTTTGTTTATTTTTATAATCGCATTATTCTTTTTTATATTATTTGCAAAACCCTACTTTGAAATAAATTATTTATATGGATTTCATCGTGATTGGGGTGAGATCAAGCAATTATTACCTCGTTTTCAAAGTTATTTCATGGGGTCGACATCAAGTTTTTGGTTTTCAGAAAATTTTGAAATCTTCAAAATGCTACCTTGCCCTCAAGAGCAACATTTATTTATGGGGATAGGTGGGCTTATTCTTTTGCTTTATGCGATTTTTTCAAAAACTTTTATTAAAAAATATGAATTTTCTTGTGTTTTCTTGGTGACATCGGGATTGATGATATTATTAACCTTATGTGTGGATTACCAATCTTTTTATGTGATATTGACGTATTTGCCAGGCATTTCTTCTGTGCGAGCCGTATCACGCATTATTTTGGTTTTGGTTTTTCCTCTGGGTTTTGTGATAGGGCAGGTGTTAGATGATCTTGCATTGCGAGAATTTAAGTGGATAAACACGGGGCCTTTGATTTTTGTTTTATGTTTATTGATCATCATGGACAGTGTGTTTGCGTTTAAGCATAGGTCGTACACGCGTGAATGGAATGAGAGAATTAAAATATTGGAAGCTAAAATAAAAGTACCCTTGCAAAAAGAAAGTATTTTAGTGTTGAAAGACGCTGAGCCCATCGACAATGCGAATGCTTTGGATGCCATGATTTTTGCGCAAATAAAAGGAATAAAAACCATGAATGGTTATTCTGGTAATGCCCCCTCGGGATATAATTACATGCGTACTTGTCAGGATGTATTTAATAATATTAAGGCAGCAGAAAAATTTTATCGTGAAAAACAGGGTATATTCTTTAAAGTGAATGTTGATAAGCTTGTGTTTGTGGGGTTTGATGGAGATTGTAAAAAAATCAAAAGCTAATTTTTAAAAGGACTTTATGGAAACACAGCCAGGTGTAAAAGAGATAACCCGGGGTGAGAAAGATGTTCATTTGGATTTAATAAGAGGTCTTGCCGCATTGGGTGTTTTCTTGGGGCATGCAAGAAATATTTTTTTGGGTGTCTATCCTCAATCTTCTTCTTTATTAGTAAAACTATTTATTTTCAGTGCTGGATTCGGTGCACAAATGGTGATGATATTTTTTGTATTGAGTGGATATTGCATTGCCTTAAGTGTTTTATCAGATATTAAAAAAAATTCATGGTCATGGAAGAAGTATTTGATTAATCGTTCTGTCAGATTATATGTTGTGTTGCTCCCAGCATTATTATTAACGTTATTTTGGGATTATCTCGGTATTTTTATTTCGAATAATGCTTCTATTTATCAAGGCATAGGGCCTCAAAATGTTGTGCCCAGAGATGTTTTTGAAAATATTAATGCTTCTGTTTTTTTTGGGAACCTTTTTTTCTTGCAAGGTGTTTTTACTTCGTTCTTAGGATCAAATTCTCCTTTATGGAGTTTATCTTATGAGTATTGGTACTATATGGCCTTCTCTTTATTGCTGCTTATTTTTTTTCGTGCCTCTGATTTTAATAAAAAAGTGATTTATGCAGTTATTCTTGCGACGATAGCTTATGTTTTTTGGGTATTCATTTATTTATTTCCTGTTTGGTTATTTGGGGCATGTTTGGCATTTATACCGCGAAATGATTTTTTAAAAATGAGACGTTTTTTTTGGATTTGTTTAGTGGCTGCTTTGGTTTTTTTTGTAGTTTGTATGACGCTATCGAGGTTTAGCATCACTGCAGGATTAACGGCATCTTATAGCATCGGTTTTGCAACTTCCTTTTTAATTTACGTGCTTTTGCATGATATTCGAAATTCTCAAGGTTATTATGCAAAAATAACCTCTTTTTTTGCTAACATGTCTTATACGGTTTATTTAACGCATTTGCCATTCTTGGTTTTTTTGTACGCGGTATTTGTTCGGGAAGGGCGATGGTCTTTTGATGCAATACATTTTTTTAAATTCACAGGCATTTTATTTTTTGTTTTATTCTACAGTTATTTGATTTCGAGAATTACAGAGAGAAAGACGGGAAGGGTGAAATCGTTTTTTTATTCTTATTTCTTAGATAAGAGATTAGAGCCCGTGTTGTTAAAAGAATGAAGCGTGAGGCCGATTATATGAAAAAAAACAAAAGTATTGAGATTTTTTTTGTTGTTTTAATATTGGGTATTTTGGGTGCGCTAGCCCAATACGGTACTTACCATACATCGGAAAAACTAGATAAATTACCGCCAATCCGATCCGATGGTGCAGGTTACTATGCTTATCTTCCTGCGATTTTTATTGATCATAATTTTGAAATGAAAACAGCGGGTCAGTATAAGCATGATCCTTATTGTGGTATGAAACCTTATCCTTCCACGAAGAAATTATTAGATAAATATCCTGTAGGGGTTGCTTTATTGCAAACTCCTTTTTTTCTTCTAGCGCACATTATTGCGACTCAGTTTGATTTCAAACCCGTGGGATATTCCCTGCCTTATCAAATTTCAAATATTATTTCAGCATTATTTTATATGTGTTTAGGTGCAGGCTTTCTTTATGCGTGTATACGTGAAAAATGTACTCGACGTATCTCACTTATTAGCATTACGTTAATTTTTTTTGGAACGAATTTATTTCATTATGCGACCTATGATGGGTTTTTATCGCATATTTATACCTTTTCAATGATGTCAGTGTATCTTTGGATGTTGCTCCAATATCAAGAAAATAATTTTAAAATGTTGAGTATGTGGTTTGGATTTGTGTTGGGTATCATCACTATGCTGCGTATCCCTAATGCTTTTGTGGGGTTTATCTTTTTAGGCTTGATGATTCAAAAACATGCGTTATTAAAATTTAATATCTGCGCGTTTTTAAAAGAAATAATATTGGTAGGGTTGGTCTACTTCATCACTATTTTGCCGCAATTAGTTTATTGGTATCTGATAACGGGGAAATTGATTGTTTATTCTTATCAAGGTGAGTTTTTCAACTGGACGCATCCTGAAATTATTAATTTTCTTTTTAGTGTCAACAAAGGATTGTTTTTTTGGTCTCCAGTCATTTTAATTTCTGTCTTGAGTTTTCCTTTCTTTATTTTAAGAAATAAATTATTAGGGAGTTTGTTTTTTATTGCGATTTTATTAGAGATTTATATTTGTTCAAGTTGGAATTGTTGGTGGTTTGGTGGAAGTTTTGGTTGTCGTCCTTTTGTGGATATGTTGCCTTTTCTTGCCTTGCCGTTGGCGTCTGGGATAGAAAAATTATTAGAGAAAATAAATTCATCGATTATTATTCTATTTTTTGGGTTTCTAATAATGGTTAATTTAACCTTGATGTATGCTTATGGTAGAAATTATCTTCCCGATGGCAATGTAAGCTGGGCCTCTTTTAAAGTGTTGCCAGAAAAAATCATAGGGAAGAGAAATTGGGAAAAGTATTTTTCCTTTTGAGTATTGGAAGATTTATAAGAAACCCCAGTAGTGTTCTGGGTGAAAGTCATTTCCTTGAGGGAAAGGTAAGGTCATAGGATTCTCACTGGTGATGAGAAGTGAAGGAAGAGGGTTTTTCAGAT
>Ga0156033_144_pt7 | contig 32161 bp, 24 predicted proteins | sample RifCSPlowO2_02_FD_107687 | JGI IMG/M metagenome (GOLD analysis project Ga0156033, IMG submission 107687) | Gammaproteobacteria bacterium RIFCSPLOWO2_02_FULL_38_11 | reverse complement strand
GCGGCTGTTGACGCTTCCGATGCGGCTGTTGACGCTTCCGATGCTGCTGTTGACGCTTCCGATGCTGCTGCTTCCGCTCGCGCTGCTGATTCTGAGGCTTGCGATGCTGCTGCTTCCGCTCGAGAGGCTGCTTCTTTTGCTTGACCCACTGTTTCGTCTAGTTGCACCAACCCGTCCTCCATTTTTCTTATATTCGCACGATACGCACTGATAAATTCAGTCCATTCTTCTTCTCGCTCTTGTTTCTGATCTTGATATTGCGCTTCCCATTTTTCAAAAAAATCATTTTCATCCGCCTCTTCACCAGAAGTATTATTCAAAGAATGAGAAGCAAGATACGCTTTCGTTTCTTCACTCAACGCCGCTTGTGTCTTCTTTCCCGCTCGCAGCGCCATCAATTCTTCTAATACAAATCCCTTACATAAAGGATCATCATTCACCACTTGTGATAACGCTGTTGTGTTTATATTAAGATGCCGGTCAGAATGATATTTACGTTGCAATGCCTTTGAAACCGAACGCAGCTTGGAAAGAAGTTGCTTCATCACTTCTCTAGATAAGCTGCCTTCCTTTTTTTTCTCTTCAATAAATGTCCCTGTCGCTTCAAACAATTCATCCAATTTTTTTAGATCATCTAGACATTGTTTTTTTAATTTTTCTGCTGTTGTTGGTTCGTCTGACTGACGAGCTTGCGTCAAAAATTCTATTCTGTTTTTGTATTTCTTAGACCACTCGCGCACAACAGGATCAGTCGCATCACTTTTTAATTCCCTTGTATCAGAAGGTAAGTTCCTGCTTCTTTTTTCCGATCCTGTTTCTCTCCTGCTACTAGTACCAGTAGAAGACGTTGCGCCACGCGTTTCTTGCGTAGCGCTCTCTGTAGCAGTAGGAGAAGCAGATCTCTCCTCAGGTAGAGGAAAGGCAGAGCTTCTTGTATCCACTGGCGCTTTAGTCGGCGCTGCAGAAGGTTTCTCCTCCGGCTGGGGTTTTGTAGATGGCACATCGCGAGGGATAGATACCAAAGAGGCCTTGAAACTCGCCACCTCTTTTTCTAAAAGTATTGATTCATTTCGTACAGTTGACCGATATCCCAACTTCTTTCTCTTCTCTACAAATAATGCATTCAGTGTCGTCTGTGTTTTTTCCGAAAGAACAGGGGGTGGGGCTTGTGATGAAGATGAGCTTGCTTGCGCATTCGTCTGCGAGGACTTTTCCACTACCGCTATCAAATCAGAAAGCACGTTCACTGCTTCAGCGGCATACGCGACATTACGTAATTTCCCCACCGGATTCATTATCCATATGAGAAAATGATTAAGCCACGCTAAAAATCCTTTCGGTTCTTCATCATATTTTGCAAAAAATTGTTTTGCCTTTTCCTCTTTTTTTTCTCCTTCTTTTATCACAGGCACAGCCGATTCGTTAATATAACGCTGTAAGGCAATTTTTCTCTTGTTAAATGTCTCCATCCACTCCTCGGCTGTCCTAGTCATACTCGTTCACTCACCTCGTCACTGACTTGAGAAATGTATTGATTTTTAGTTTCTTCTTGTCGTCACACCCTATAACATTTTTCTTTGTTTTAGTTCGGCTGCTTCTGACTCTGATAATTCTATTCGATGTATTATTACCCCTCCTCCACCGGTCTGAGAGGGCAAGTGTGGACTTGACCTTCTTAGCTCCCTCATGAGCTCTTCAAGAGTCATTCCCATCTGCTTATTAACCAAAACATACGATCCTGATAAAGAAGATGACGATGACACCCCATTTTCTTTTGGTGGCAGCGGTTGCGGCGACTGACCTCGTGATTCCCCTATAGTCGATATAGAAGATGACGATGACGCCAGATTATCTTCTTCTTGCGGCGCCGACATAAAAAACGCATAAGCATTCGGACGCGGGGGCTGTGTCGTTATCGAAGAAGAGGGCTGTTCATCTTGCGGTGTCGCATTCCTAATCGCCTCTTCATTGCCTCGATCCTGTATTATCTTCTGTGCTGCCGTGTGATCCGCTGCTGCTTCCGCCGCAATAGTCGCTTTCATCGACTCCAATTTAGCGTTTACTTCTAGTAACTTAGCAAACATCCACGCCTTACCTACTTCTGCTTCCTTTGCTTCCTTCTCTCTAATTTCTAGCCTTTCAATTATTTCTTTCTGTGTTTGTGTCGCTGCTATTCGCGTTTGCATGACATCTGTTTCCGCTTTCTTCGCCATACTTTCTAGTTTTTCTTTCATTTCCGCTTGTGTTTGCGCTACCTTTTCTTCTGCTTGCGCTGCTTTTGCTTTCAATTCCTTCTCTGTCATTTCTAGCCTTTCATTCATTTCTTTTTGTGTTTGTACTATTTTCTCTTCTGCTTGCATCGCTTTTGCTTTCAATTCCTTCTCTGTTGTTTCTAGCTTTTCTTTCATTTCCTCCTGTATTTGTGCCGCTGCTATTCGCGCTTGCATGACATCTGCTTGTGCTTTCTTCTCCATACTTTCTAGTTTCTCTTTCATTTCTTCTTGTGTTTGCGCTGCCTTTTCTTCTGCTTGCGCTGCTTTTGCTTTCAACTCCTTTTCTGTGGTTTCTAGTTTCTCCTTCATTTCCCGCTGTGTTTGTGCCGCTGCTATTTGCATTTGCATGACATCTGCTTGTGCCTTCTTCTCCATACTTTCTAGTTTCTCTTTCATTTCTTCTTGTGTTTGTGCTGCTTTTTCTTCTGCTTGCAGTGTTTTTGCTTCCATTTCCTTTTGTATTTGTGCCGCTGCTATTCGCGCTTGCATTACCTCAGATTCCGCTCTCTCTGCCATAGCTTCTAGCCTTTCATTCATTTCCCTCCGTGCTTGCGCCGATTCTGTTTTTGCTTGCGCCGATTCTGTTTTTGCTTGCGCCGATTCTGTTTTTGCTTGCGCCGATTCTGTTTTTGCTTGCGCCGATTCTGTTTTCGCGTCCGTCGCGTCTTTTTGCGCTTGTGTTGCTTTTTCGTCCGACAGCTTCGCTGCTGTTTGCGCGTCCGTCGCTTTCTTTTCCGATTGCGTCGCTCTTTCGTCCGACAGCTTCGCTGCTGTTTCCGCTTCCTCATATCTTCTGCTTGCCACATTTGTTCTTTCTTCTGATAGAGCTAATTCCGTTCGGTGTCTTGTCCTTTCTTCTTCTCTTTCTCGTTCATGCTCTCGTTCACTCTCATCAAATCTCTCACGCCAATCTTGATCATGTCTCGCTCTCTCGGCATTGAATTTTCGGTGAGTTTCTATCACCGCCGTATTCATATTTAAATGCCTTATGCCCGCATGACTTAAGTCTTCCGGGCTAGAGAATACGTCCGATCCATACAACGGATTGACTGCATTTTCTCCAAAAGTAGAGGGGCGAAAATCAGAAAAAAGCCGCCTTAATATCAAAAAAATAAAAGAAGAATGCTCGTAGATGAAGCTGGAGGGAAGGGATGTGTTTCTCAGATCAAAAATTAAATAGGCCAGTCTGTCTTCAGTTTCTTTCGTGTTTTCCTTCTTCGCTTCTCGTTCTAAAATATTCAAACAACTCAAAGCCAACAGTTGATAATCCAGCCTGTGTTGTCTTCGTGCTTCTTCTATTTTTTTACGATCTTCTTCCCGCACTTCATCGAGCGGAACCGCATTTTCTTTATTAGCTTTTTCATAAGCTTCCAAAATACCCAGAATATCTCGCAAAAAAGGCTTCGAATCTTTAAGAGGATTTGTCTTCATTGACGTCAACTTCCCTGAAAAACAGGCTGTAACATATTCAATAAATTTCACTAAATTTCTGTTGTTATGCCTATCTGCATCCGTCAAAATCCTTAAATCGATCAGTTCTTCAATGATGGGAAATAAATTATTACTGCTGATAGCGCTAATGCCACCTTCCAACATTCGACACAACTCATTAGAACTTAATCCTAATCCCTCCGCCTGCTCTTTAAACCAAGCTTGAAGAACAGGACATAAAGCAGATTGCGGATCCCTGGCATAAGACAAGGGGATTAAATGATTTTGATTTTGTCGATTCAGAGCCGGTCGTTGATCTAAAATCATTTGAAGTACTTCGGCTTGTCCTCTATTCTCTGTCGGTCCTCCATAAACCTCAAAAAAATAATGCAAGGGCATATTTCCCAGTTCATCGGCAACACAATACATGTTGTGAAAGGGGGGTAGTTTAAAATCAGAATACATTTGTAAAAATAAAGCATGATTATTTCGATAACGTTCTTGCATGGCTTCTAATTTTTCTTTTGGAATAGGCGTTTGAGCGGCAGGCGTACTGCTCGAAGCCGTAGCTGGGACAGCCACCTTCTCTTCTATCTGTACATCGCTCGTGCTTACCGCAGGAGCAGTGGGTGCAGATGAACTGGAGGGGGATTCTTCTTCTCGAGGCGTTTGAGCGGCAGGCGTATTACTTGAAGCAGCATCTGAGGCAAGATTCTCCATCGGTATATAGCGTCTATTTACCGCAGAAAAAGCAGGTACATTAGTCTTAGAGACAATAGGCACAGGAGCAATACGAAACATCTCCTCAAAAAAACCCTCACATTGCTTATGAAAATCATTTAATTCAATTTGTGCTTTGTCTTCATCAACTACAACTATTCCCAATTTTTTCTTTTCAGAAACCGCGTTGGTTAATATACGAAGCAGGTCGGTGTGCTGGTTGACAATAGTATCTGTTAATAATTCTCTACAAAAATCTTGATAAGATCCTGACAAAGTTTCCAAGCGCTTAAGATCGCCTCGTTGTCCTCTATCTCTCACACAACTCATGACAGTTTGAGATTCCGTGCTTGGCCTTGGCGCAAAAGGATGTTGTTCTGTGATGTTTTTAAATGACTTCGCCATTTCTCGGCGCGAATCGTCAGAAAGATCAAGTAAACAGCTCAGTACGGTTTCTTGTTGTTTTTGATATGCCGTAACAACAGCGCTTACTATTCGTTGTTCTTCAGAAGAACGTTTTATTAAAGCTTTTCTTTCGTCTGCTACTTGCGCGGCAGCGCTCGTTGAAGCCGTGTCATTTGAAGTTGGAATTTCTTCGAGGTTGTTACTAGGAAGCGCTTGGCTATTTTGGGGTTCGTTTGGGACGGAAGCAGGGGTCATACATTTTCTCCTTTGTTTTTTAGAATTAAAAAAATCAAACTTATCCTAGCATAGCGTCAAAAATTAAAAAAGGTAATTTTTAGATTATAAATTATTTTAAATAATTGAACTTTTTTATTGTTTATTTCATCTTTATCTTCGCGCTTATTATTTATTTTTTGTCTTAATGTTATTATTATTTCAATAAATAAAGTAGATAATTCATGAATACTGTTCCCGCTGTTTCTACAACCCCTCCTTCGGATAAGGATAGTAATATCCTTATTAATCATAAAGATGTTTCTGTGAAAATGCTTTTTTTTAAGAATTCCTGCGTTTCGTGCAAAATTTCTAATTTTCAGAGGTGTTCTTCAGCTTAAGTTAATGTTTTTAGAGATTATGGAGGATAGAATAAAAAGCTCATGGGATTTTAAAAGAGATTCTAATAATGAAAATTTCTGCTTATTTCTTTAATGTTTTTGCCAGAACAGGAGAAGGCTCTCCTTATGAAAATAAGAAAATATTTAAGAAGCAGCGCATAAAGGCTCTGTTTTTTGAAACGTTTGATGTTTTAGTGGGAGATCCATTATGGGAATTATTTTCGATAAATAATAATGATCAGCATATTGGTATCCTAGATTACTTATTTCCGACACAGCTGTTAGCCAAGTTTTTGTTGAAGGGGAGTTCTTTTCAGGGAGAAAAATCATATCAGGGAGAAAAATCATATTATGAGTCGAAAGAATTGGCTTATGATTTGTTTGGCGGAATTCTAACTTATTTTATTTTGATGCTCCTTTGGTTCGTATTGCAAGCGATTCAATATTTGATAGGTTTTGTTTTAGCTGCGCTTGTTACACTGGTTGGTGCTGTAGTGATACTAGCTCAAGGTGATTTACGTACTACACTTCCAGTTCTGAATTTTCAGGATGATGAGATAGGTGATGTGGGTGTGGAATCTCTTGTTGAGGCGCTTAAAAAAAACAGAGTTATTAGAGAACTTAATCTTAAAGGCAATAAAATAGGGGATGTTGGTGCGAAAACCCTTGCTAGAGTAATAAGAGATAACACTACGCTCATGACGCTAAATCTTGCTAGCAATGAAATAGGTGATGCTGGCGCAAAAGAGTTGGCGCAGGCACTTAAAGATAACCGCACGCTCACGACGCTAAATCTTAACAACAATAGAATAAGCGAGGCTGGCGTAAAAGAGTTGGCCCAGGCACTTAAAGATAACCATACACTCACCACACTCGGGCTCGTGGATAGTGAGATTTGCGGTGATAATGATGTGCTGAACATACTCCAGCAAAATTATGCTCTAACAGAGTTTTTATACGATCGTAGATCTTATATTGATAAGAACCGCGAATCTTATGTGGAGCTTCTAAACCGTAATAAGAGAATCGGCGTACGAGAACTTAACATTTTTCTTGAAGAAAGCAGCATAGATAATAAGGTATTAAGTGATATTTCCAAACGACTCAGAAAATTAGTGGATTTCATTAGAGAGGAAAAATTACCTCTGACTCATTATCTGGATAAACTCTATCGTCTGTGTTCAGCTGTTTTAAGCCTACATCAAGCAGTTTCATCTGAATCTTCTGCAATTGATGAAAGGGAATATTATGAAGACGCCTTAAGACTTCTTCTTCAGCCTTTTCATGATCCTGAACTACGAGGTAAAGCAAGAGACAGGCTTAAAGATTGTTTGGTACAACTCATACGTTTAACTGCCGATTCAACTGATCAGAATGAAAAAGACAAGCATACTGCGTATGCAAGATTGCTTGCTTATCATCTTCGTTACAACCGTCAAGACCTCGCTTTTGGCATAGCGATGAATGCGTTCAATCCAAAAATAGACATTGCACCGTCTCTAGAAAAATTTATGACTTTTGATGACCTGGTTGTTATTGCTAGGAAAGTATTAAAGGCATTAAAAGAAAAAAGGGAAACAGTCAATTCTTCTAGCTGTTATCTAGCATTAATAAAAGAAATTAGTCTCTTAAGAGTTATTGTTAATCAACAAGATTATCATCACGCTGAGGTCACCGCTTTATTTTCGCTACCTTCTTTTGTCAAAGAACTTCATGCGGAAAATATCAAGGCATTGTATTTACTTGAAGAGTGTTTAGAAGACTCTTCAATAGATCCAAGGAGGGAGGATACGAGAAATTATGTTTTGAGTTTTGATCAAACACCGGGAGTTCTTTTCGAATATTTAGAAGGGGTTCGGAATCAATATTTTGTGGAAAAAGCAAAACCGGATCATTTTAAAGAGATTCTCGCTGAAGCTACGAGGGCCAGTTTAAGGGGAGCATGCTTTTATTATGAAGGAGCCAGCACTTCTGATACTGCCTCTTTCTCAAGAGAAAATGTATCTCCTCTTCCCACGGCGGCGGGTGCTGCAGAACGTTCAAAGCCAATACAAACAGAGATAGAAGCACAGCGCGCGCAGGATAGATGCCCTATGATGATTGAGCAAGCGCCCTGTGTGCTTTCTTCTTCAGGGAGTGGGCTTGGATTATTTGCGTCGTCTTCTTCTGTGAGGGCAAATCCCTCTTCTCAACAATTTTCTTCGTCGCAAACGGCCTCATCTTCTTCATCGATGGTTTCACAAATGTAGCTTGTAATACCAGACAGCGGAGGAGTCAAAGTCGGCAAAGTTTTTTAATCGTTATAGATTTCTTTTTGATACCCGACTTTAATAACCAGCACTATAAGTTCATTATCTTCAATACGACAGATAATCCGTGCATTTTGTACCCTGTAGCGCCATAAGCCGTGCTTATCATAGGATAAGGGTTTGCCGAATCGTCTCGGATCAGAATCAGCAGCAATACGTTTTCGTAAATATTTCAGAATATTTTTTTGTAGCTGTTTATCTAATTTTCTAAACTCTTTTCTAGCGCGATCATCCCACTCAACTGTCCAAGTCAATTTCTTTCTCCAAATCGTCTAATGACCATCGTTTTGCGGGCTTTTCTAATCTATCTAAAGAAAGATAAATGTCTTCTAACGCCTCAAGATGATCGATTACAGCTTCTCGGACATAGTATGTTTTTGTGCGGCCTGTTTTTTTTGCTAAAATATCAAGTCGTTTTTCAATTTCGTCTGGTAAGCGGATGGCTAACATAATTCACCTTTTGATATAGTTGTATATCATATGTAATGCAAGTATATTACAAAAAACAAATAAAGCAAGTCTTGTGTTGTTAGCAATATAAAAACAAGGGAAGTTCCCTACAGAAAAATTACAGATAGTTAAGCCTGTTTTTAAGGCTCCCTTAATGATAGTTTTCTATTGTATATCTATAATAAATTTATGAAGCAAAGAAAGGAGGTATCGTATGTCTACACGAAAAGATACGAAACATTCATTAGATAATAAAACCGAGATGAAAAAGAAACACAAAATGGTGACGGGCGAAAGAGGGGAGATCACAATCGATATTTTATCTAAAGAAAAATATGCTTCTGATGATATGCTTTCCTCTGATTCTGAAAAAAAGAAAAAAAAGCGGATTCGTATGTCGTTTGAAAGAATGCGTGAAAGCATCAACCATTATTTGCTCTTGATAAAAGAACAGTTAGCCTTAAGAGATAGGATTGCAGAAAAACATCGTTCGACGGAGAGGGGAGGCGGTGATTGGCGTTTTGAGGAAGATGAGGAAGAAGAGCAGGAAATAGCAGAGCTTAATGCCTTAAGAGAAGAATCGAATAAATTACGAGAAGAAGAGATGTTACGATGGGTAACACAAACCCGAAATGAATTAGAAGAGTTAGATGAAGAAGCTAAAATTTTAAAAGAAAAAGATCAAGATTTAGGCGAAGAAGAGAATGAGTATCAGCTCATGAAAGCGATCTTCTCTGAAGAAAACTTGAATGCTTCTTATGATTATGTTTGCCAACTGGCACAAGCTATTTTTAATGAGTATGAGAAAGAACAAGGAAATGAAAATAGAGTTAAAGATCCGGGTGCAGAAGCTCAATTGGAAAAAGGAAATGAGCCTAGCCTTCGCGATCCTGGCATGGAATCTCGACTAGAAAAAAGAAGTAGAGTCAAAGACCCTGGTGAAGCACTCCAGAAAGAACAAATGAATGGAGATAAATTTAAGGCGCTTATTGAAGAACCGCGTGCAATGCAGCAACTCACTAAAGACTTAATTCATGATACGAAAAAACGACTTTATTATCATGAGAAGCCTACGCCCGAGTCATCTGTTGAGCAGACGACAGAATTGATGTTAAGTCGATTGCGTGACAAGGGTGTGGCGATCACTAAACCTGCTTTATATTACCTCTCATTAATAAAAACGGGTCATTTCTTTAGGAAAAAGGAGCCTGATCTGGTGTCCTTGGTGGAAGCACGAATGGCCAAGAAAGAAGAAATTAAAAGGGAAATAGAAGCCGTGCACTGCCAGCGTGAGCAACTTGCTAAAGATTATGAGAATGTATGTGGACGAGTGCAAAAACTCTCAGAACATTTAGAAGAAGTGAAGTGTCACACTAAGCTTCCTTCCGGGGTGAGTGATCAAGCGGCCGAAGTGATGAAAATAGCAAAAGAAAAAATGCATGCACTTTCTTCTTTTCAAAATAAACCGGTAGAGTTGCAACACGGTTCTTCTTCTGGCATGAAGCCGCGTGGGAGAGCGTAGAGATTTTTTTTCGCGCTTACAGCGCTTGGGGTTTGTGGAAAATTCAATACCTAGGGTTTCGTTGTGCTTCGCACAACTCACCCTAGGCTATGCGCGTGCCGCGCTGTCAGGTCTTCGACCTGATAGACTCATCATAAACAAATTCTAGGAGTTTTTTCAGGCCGAAGGCCTGAAAACGAAGTTTAGCCCAGCCGAAGGCAAGCAAAGCTTGCCGCAAGGCTGGGTAATAATGAGAATAGATGTTAGCGCTGTAAGCGCGAAACTTGATTTTTAAATTTAATTTAAAAAACGCGGAGATAGCCGACTGACGATTTCTCCGAGCTTCCCTTGCCTCAGGGCTTTCTGTGTTTCTGCGTCGAAGCTTACCCGCTCCGATGGAATATTGTTTTTAGAGTTTTCGAGTCGTTCAATCATCTTCGTTGCTGCCGTTATCTTGTCCCACTTGGAGCAAGCGCCAAAAAATTTAGAAATGACAGGTTCTCTGTAAAACTCTCTATTGTCATTTTTACGGTTTTCTCGATAATCTCGTAAGCTCTTTATCGTATCGAGTTGAATAATAAAAGGATGGTTTTTCAAGCATCGATCATAGAAATCCAAAAATAATTTTTCTTGAGACCGTTCCTCCGTGTTTTTGCTAGAAAATAAATGTGTGGAAATAGGATACTTATTAAATGTTTCTGACAATAAACTTCTTGCATTCTCTCTCTCTTGCTTGTTGGCCCCTGGCATATCTAATTTTGTAAATACTAAAAATACATGCGCATGATTGTTTAGATACATTAAATTGCGTGGTAAAAACACGTCGGGCACTTTATTTAAAGTTGAATTATCAACAATGAAAAAATAAATAGGCGAGATGTCCTCTTCTTCTCCTCCTTCACAATCGCTGTCTACAACAGATTCTTGAGGAATTTGTCGTTTCTCTTCGATGTCTAAGCTGACTTCAGAAGAAAAATTTTTTTTTGCTTCTGCTTGGAGTGCTTTTTTTACTTCGGTCTTCCCTGAGTCCTTAGATCCAAAAAAAATGACTTTAATATCGAAACTCATCGTGACCTCTCTTGATTAAGCTTGTAAATTTTCCTTAATTTAAGATTTATAAAACAATGGGGAGTTGTTAAATTAATCGTTCTGCAGTATTAAAAATACCGTATTAAATACGGAAAGGGAGGGTAAGCTCGCCTGAGGTTCAGCTAATGAACCTCAGGGGCGGGTTATAGGATGGAAGTGCGAAAAAATAATAATAAAACGAAGCGTGTTTAGTGTGGAGAAGGGCTGGGTCGTCGTTCTTCAGCAGCGGAAGAAGCGCTTGTTTGTTGTTCCTCTGGTATTTGTGGCTGTTGTTCAGCCAGTTCTTTTTCCTTCACAGCTTGTTGTTGAGCGTAAATAGCGGCTTTTTCTACTAATTCAGTGAGAGAGGCGGGGATGGGCGTTGCTGGCGTGATGTAGTTAAATACCTGTTTTATTGTTTCTAGCTCAAGATCCAAAACTTTTTGAAGAGGAATTTTAAATAGTTCTACAAGGTTCCAAGCGGCGAAGATGTTTCCAAACAATATCTCTCTTTTGTTTTTATCAAGGGTGAGTAAATCTTTGAGTGACAGACCTCCACTTGTTATGAGATTCCAAACGTTGTAATTGTTTTTCAAAAATAAGATTCTTGTTTCTTTATCAAGGGCGAGTAAATCTTTAAGGGATATCTTTACCTCCGTCATAAGACTCCAAACGGCGTAACTGTTTTCTAAAAACAAGTCCCTTGTTTCTTTATTAAGGTTGCGTGCATCATCAAAGGATATGCCCGTCTCTTTTGAAAGACGAGAAGCATCGTTATCATCACCAACACTTAAAGAAAACGAATGCTCTTCTGCGCGTGGGGAAGCGGGAGGCGTGTTTTCAGGTGTACTGTTCGTAGAGTTGTGTTTCATAAATTGAATGCCTTTTGTTGAAGTTAAATTTTGAGAAATCAAAATGTATTATTTTGTTGTATTTTTGTCAAGAGTTTAAAAATTAAGAAAAAATTAAGAAAAATATTTTTTATTTTTACCCTCGTAAAGAGTTATTGTCATTTTTTTTTGAAAATACCCTGATTGACTGAAATCTTAAAAATTTTCAAAGTGATTGTTTTCCGGTTGGAAGGTATAATTGATTTTTTTAAAAATATAGAGAGACATTGCTGATGATTAAAACTTATGAAATTGAATATCGTGAAGATAAGCTTACATTCAAGGCCTATGTTGCTTTTGATGAAAATATAAAAGAGAAAAAACCGGGGATATTAATTGCTTCTGATTGGTCAGGCAGAAATGATTTTGCTTGTCAAAAAGCAAGATTGCTTGCAGAAGGGGGTTACGTGGGTTTTGCCTTGGATATGTTTGGTGATGCAAAGCAAGGGGAGACAAAAGAAGAAAAAGCAGCGTTGATTCAACCGCTTGTGACAGACAGAAGGAAATTGCAACAACGAATGCTTGCGGCGTATGAAGAAATCAAAAAAATAGAAATAGTTGATGCTGAGCATATAGGGGCTATTGGATTTTGTTTTGGGGGCTTATGTGTATTGGATCTTGCGCGTAGTGGTGCTGATGTTAAAGGGGTGGTTAGTTTTCATGGTTTGTTAAACCCGCCTGAAAAAATTGCTTCTATCAAATCAAAAATACTTGTATTACATGGCTATGCTGACCCGATGGTGCTACCTGAAGAAGTGCTTGCGTTTGCAAATGAAATGACGAAAGCCAAGGTAGATTGGCAAATTCATCTTTATGGGCATACCCTGCATGCTTTTACCAATCCAAACGCCAATGATCCTGATTTTGGGACGGTTTACAATGCCAACGCAGATGCGCGTTCTTGGCGTGCGATGAAAATTTTTTTTGAAGATGAAGTCTTTGGAAAAAAACAATCTTTCTTATCACAAGAAACCTATGTTTGATGATTTTGAAGTTCGTTGGTTCAATCCCTTCTGGAGAGAATTTTTATGAAATTTTATAGGCTAGATGATAGACGTTTGCTAAGTCGAAACTTAATGCATTTGATTGCTATCCCAGGTATTTCTGCATCGATACTAAATGATATAGAGTTTTTAAGAAATTTGTTAAGAAGGAAGCAAGATAAAAACGTAGGATTTCTTAAGCTTTTCGCTGAAGAAAATAGTGAAAATGAAGCGGTAGCCAAAGAATTTTATGAGGCATTGATTGCCTACAGTATTCTCTATATTCAAAACTTAACTGGAAAAATGGATGGGCTCTTTGAAACGGAAATTAAAGACGGAAAAAATCGAAAAACGGAAATTCAAAGAGAAAAAATTCAAGGCGATGAAATTCAAGATCAATTACTACAAATTGAAGAAAAGAGCGAGCGAGACAAGAGGAGCCAAAATAAATTAAAAGAAATTAGAGAGGCGGTGGCGGAAGTAAAATCTATGCTGTTACAAGAAAATATTGTATTTTCTAATGTTATGCTACGAAAAAACATTGTATTTTCTAAGATTATGATTGGTGCGTGGGTGAAGAAAAGTCTGGAGACACGCGCAAAGAAAAGGGAGGCTGAAGATAAAGCGCGCGTTGTAGGGAGTGTAGCGTCGTCATCTGACCGTGAGACGATGGCTGTTTGCGCCGTGCTGCTGTGTTTCTTTCTTCTTGCTCTTTGTATAGGTCTTCCTGTTTACTTTTTTGTGGTGGGTTCAGTAGCGGCAGGAGCAGGTATTCTGGCTGGAATGGTGGGCCTTGTTGCTGTGGGATTTTTGATATACGGGATTTGTAAATGGTCGGAAAGTCGAAATGAAAAAGTGCGATTTAAACAAGAAGAGCGAGCAGTTAATAAAAGTCTGAATGATGCTTTAACGCATGTGCAGGAATTTTCACAGCTTCAATATGAGCATGATGCTGTAGTCATGAATAAATTGACCCTCTTGCTAGAGGGGATACAAAAGAAAAAACTCAACCGAGAAAATGAATTGAATGCTTGCCAAATTAATAAAAGAGAGAAGGAGCGCCAGTTGCAAACTCGAGACAACTCTTTGAGCATGAATCGACAGAAGATGGAAACTTGTGTTGAGAAATGGGGAGCGTTAAAAACGAGGATGGAAGAAATAAAAAAAAATAAAATGGTTTCCCAAGAGCTTTCTTTTAGGGTTGATGTTGCTAGGCTTGAAAAAATTTACAATGAATTAAATGAAATAATAAAGATGTTGAGTCCTGATCGAAAAGGGATATTGCCACTAGAAAGTAGCAACATAAGTAGCGAGGCGAGTAGCAGTGATAGTCATTTAAATGCAACAGTTCAAGAAGCGCAAGAGGAAATTAAGAAGAATCTAACAGCTCAAGAAGTGCAAGAGGAAATGAATAAAATTGAAAAAGATCTGAAAACGTTTCTGGAGTCATTAAAAACAGCGATAAAGGAAAAGAATGAATTGTCATCATCAATTCAGTTGGCTCCTGATGAATTGTTGAAGTGTTCTGAAAAGAGTGAGCGATTGCAAGTGAGAGCCGACAGTGCTATTCAAAAGTTTAGTTTTTTCTTCCCTCTGCCGGTTGCTGGTCCGTCTGACAATGTCGGTGTTTCCCCTGTGGCGGCGTTACAAAAAAGTTGACATCGAGTTGTTTAGAGGATTTCTCGCCTCGTGTTTCGCGCTCCTTACTTCTTCGTTTGACTTCCAGGCGATCCGATATGTAGGGATGCTGCTGGTAATTCAGAGTGCGGTTTAAAAAAAGTATCCCGAGTAGTGTTACTACTTCCCTCTTGGGAATGAACAGGGGCGCTTTCTTCTTCGTTTTGCGCTGCTAAGATATTATTTTTTGCTAGACATCGATTGACTTGATGTATGAATTGTTGACTCAATAGATTTCTAGAAAGATCGAGGGTGAGCTGTTTTGCAGTTCTGGTAAGGGGCTCCAGCTCTGCCATGACCTCAGAATAAGGCATGTTTACAAGATGCGCGCCTAAGTTATTGTTTGATAGATCTAGATGCTGGATAGATGGATTCTGCGCTAAACTTATCGCTCCTTGTCTCCCAACACCGTTTCCTGATAGGTTTAACGCTTTTATATACTGTAATTTTGAGAGGGTAATAGCCCCCGAAGTTTCAATCGCATTATGTGGAAGTTCAAGTTTTATTACTTTGGGGTGCTCATTTAACATGCGTACGAGCTCGGACATATCACTGTCTTCCAAGCCGCGTGCTGCACCTAAGTACAGCCGACCATCTCGTTGTTCAGCTTGCTTTATGCATTCATCGATGTCTCTTGGTAAGCTCATATTACTCCTCCGGCAGCCAAATTTGACAAAATTGTACCATACTTATTTACGTTAAATCGCATCTTCCTCTGCAGCTAGATGATGAGGTAGGTGGATCATTATCACCTCTAGGCTCGCTTTGCTGTGTTTGGCTCTCTATAGCTTCTTTAATCTTTGTGAGGATTTCCCCAGCTGCTTCTTTAACGCCTGTTGGCACCTCTTTTTTATCATGTAGTTTGTCTAAGAACGACATAAATATATGAAGATATAGCTGTGTTTTTTGTAGAAATTGTGGATCTCGCTTGAAATTTGAATCTAATCTTTGTAAATAAATTTGATAGGATGTTTGTAAAAAAATCTTAAATTCTTTCGTGCTTGCATCGATAGGAGTGATACAAGCTAGGGCTGTTTCATAATCTAAAATTGCATTTTCATCTTCAGTATCAAATAAAGGGAGCAAGCCTGTTCTCGCAAAAGGTTCTAGAGTAGTTACTTTTCTTAAGTGATGGTAAAGAATGAGTGTTTCAGGATATTGGAAGGTTAACTGCAAAATACGAAATTCTTTCAAGCTCGTGTTTAAATCAGTTTCTAATGTATTTTGCTGTACTTTGCTATCTAAACAAGTTTGTAATTTTTCTAATAAGCGCCTCCTTCCTTGAGCATCAAGATTAGCAAAGTGATCATCTAGCTTCAGTACACCCATTACTCTTCCCTCAAAAGCAATACTGCGTAAGATGCATTCAAGTAACTGGTTATCATCCTCAAGTTTCTGAGGCGCTTGCATCGCATCAACCCACTGTCTTCCCCGCTCTCTATCGGGGGAAAATACATCCGTTGGCAAAGCTAGTATTTTGCCTGTTATTTTATTTTTTTCCATATAAAGTACGCAACGCAAACAACTTGGTCCTGTTCTTCTCACCGTTATGGCTTCGCTTTGTTCTGGCAACTGGCAACAATAAGCTTGGTTAACAAGTCTTCCTTGGGGGGTTTGACAAAAGCGTATTACATCAGGTGGCATTTCATTTAATACTGGTAATTGTTCATTATGGTAGTTTCTTTCACTGAAATCCCGAATACAACGCATCATAGGGTTAGCTCTTGTTGAAATGATAGCATCATTACCTATGTAACCAGAGCCTTGGCTGTTTGCATCAAGGTATAAACAGTGTTGAGTTTGATAAAAAATCAATGTAGGTAAAGGTTGTAAAGGCTGGATATCAAAGTCAAAATAGATTCCGCCCTTTTCTTCTAAAATTCTATAACGTAATAAATCGCTAGAAGCGCCATAATTAGGATAAAGTTGATCAATTTCGTATCTCACCGGATCTAAATAATCTGGCGTATGAATAAACTCATTAATGTCCTTAACTTTTAATTTTTCCCTTAGATTTTGTGACCTTTCTTGGTATGCGGTCATATTCTGTTTCTCATCTGGGAGCCTTTGAAAAAACTGAGTTGCCAGTTCTCCCAGTTTTTCAGGGTAAGCTTGGATAGTTTTTGGGTCGGTTGTCTTCGGATCAACCCAGATGGTTAATTCGCAATCGTGGTTTAATAAATGCCAGTATAAAATTATATACATATTAGCTTCTGAGATAAAATATGAAGATACATACATTGTGTAATCAAGAGATCTATATCAGGGATGATTTCTTCAATATTATCACTTGACCCTCCCTCTGTTTCGGTAGTTTCTGATTGAGCAAAAATCGCAATGTGTAGTCGTATACGTGGCGGTTTATTAAGAAAGCGCTCGAAGATTTATTTAAAAAATATCTTTGTTTAAAACCCGCGGTTTGTTTAGAAGAAGAATTAAAAAAGAATTGTCCTGTTATCGCAGCTGTGACACTGAGTTTAAGTTTGCGTGATTTGATTTGAGCCTTACAATTTAATATTAGCAGTCTTGCTGCGGGTAGAAATGAATCTGGCACTGTCAATGTAAAATTGGATTTTATTTTAAAATTTTTGGAAAAAGCGGCAATAGATATTCGTGAAGCGGAACGTTATGGTGGTGCTTCCTCAACAACAACAAGTTAACAAGGAGAAAGATTGTTGAGCGCTGCTGAGTTAATTCAACGTTATGGTTTGATGCCGCAACAACGAGCGCCACAAGCGTCGTCATTATTGTCTGTGATTTCGCGCAGCGAGTTATGCTATTGCAGTCATTGCGAGAAAAACACAGCCCTTGTTTCAAAAAGAAGAGAGATCTTTCTTGTGTTTTTCGTGGCAATCCAAACTTGAGTTCTTATTGAGAGCGCACTAGATTGCTTCAAAAATGCGTGAACCTTCTTATTTTTTTCAAAATCACTCCGACGCATTTTTTTCGCAATGACAGTCCCTCAGGCCTTCGGCCTGAATACTGAAAGTTAAGCCTTGACTTCAACACAGATGCTTAAGAAAAGAAGGTTAAACCGTATGAGCGGCAGGGTGATCAGCATAGCGAGCGCGAATTGCCATTTCAATTGCCGAGGCACTCAAGGCTTCAATCTTTAAACGATTACGCAGTAAAGCAAGCCATTCAAGCTCAACAAGCTCAGTGGTTCTGTCAGCAGCAATCACTTCACAGGCTAGAGCATAAGCGGTGTGCTTCAACGCTTGAGGTAGCGCTTCTGCAACTAAACCTAATACGGCTTCAACACCGTCTTCTTGCTCTAAAATAGAAACACAATTATCAAAGTCCGTGTTGAAATGCTCTGTAGAGAAATCTCTGAAGATAGGAAGAATTTTCACGATGTCTGTGATAATGCGTAATTCTGCTTTTTTTAATTTATGATCAGCAATGGCAGCAACGACCATGATGTAAACTAAGGCTGTTTGTGGGCTGATTGTCGACATGGGGTTTTCCTCTAACAAAATTGAAGAATTATACCTTTATCAGCTCAAGCTAACAACTGACTTGCACCAATGCGGAAAAGAGAGGTGTCTAGTTTTTTCTCTAGAATTTGCTCTGTTAAGCAATAGTAAGCATAAGCCGTTTGCTGCGTCTTAATGCCACCTGATACTTTAAATCCTGCCAAGGAATGCCAAGCAGCCATTGTTTTTAAAATAATCTCGGCAGCCTCAAGGGTCGCGCCCACAGCAATTTTTCCTGTCGACGTTTTTAAAAAATCCGCACCCGCCTCTAAAGCGATGAGACTGGCGGTGTGAATGGCGTCTTTTGTTTTTAAAGCCCCCGTTTCTAAAATAATTTTTAATTTTACAAAATCCGGTAATTGTTTTTTGCAAGTTGCTAAATAATCTTTTACTTTTTTGATTTCATTTTTTAAAAATAAAGTGTAAGGAAGTACGAGATCAATTTCATCAACCTGATCTTCGAGGGCTTTTGTGATTTGATCACAGGTCGTCGACAAAGAAAAATCTCCTTGCGGGAAATTGGCAACCGTTGCAACTTTGATTGTTGTGTCTTTCAATAAAGCGTGACAGTGGTTTATAAAAAAAGGATAAACACAGACAGCTGCCGTATGATTTTCTTTTGCTGTTTCACATAATTGTGTGATGTCTTTTTCTGTCGCGGTTTCATTCAAGCAAGTTAAATCAAGGTGTCGTTGCAACAAAACACTGATTTCATTATTCATGATAGTCATTAATAAAACCTCGGATCAGTTCAAGCATGCTGTTAGCGGTTTTCTCGCCATAATATAAAGTATTTTCATGAGAAATTTTCTCATTGCTTAATCCAGCGGCTAAATTAGTGATGGCAGAAAGGGCTGCCACGCGTAAACCACAGTGACGCGCCACTAATACGTCTGGAATCGTGGACATACCAACAATGTCGCCACCTAAAATTCGAAAGGCACGAATTTCTGCGGGTGTTTCAAACGAAGGTCCCAGTGTGCCAAAGTACACCCCTTCTTCTAATTTGATATTTAAACGTTTTGCTGTTTTTCGAAATTGATTTTGCAATACGGCATCATAGGCATCGTCCATTGCAAAAAAACGAGGGCCAAATTCTTCTTCGTTGGGGCCGACCAGGGGATTGAAAGCTTGAAAATTAATGTGGTCTGTGACCATGCACAAACTGCCCGGCTTAACTTCCAGGCGTAGCGAGCCGGTGGCATTGGTGATAATTAAAATTTTACAACCTAATAATTTAAGCGTGCGAATGAGTGTTTTTATTTTTTGAGGCGGCGTACCCTCATAAGGATGAACGCGTCCTTGTAAACAAGCGACCGGTTTTTGGTTGAGATACCCTAAAACAAGACGACCTGAATGGCCCGCGACCGTGCTTTTTGGGAAATCAGGCAGGGTTTCATAAGGAAAAATTATTTTGTTTTCCAGAGAATCGGCTAATAAACCTAAGCCAGAACCTAAAATTAAGCCGATTTCAGGGGTAAAAGGCAGTGATTTTTCTTGGATGAGTTGCAGTGTGGTGTTTGTGGGTGACATGACAATCCTTAAGCTAAAATTAAGTTTGAGCTGCTAAACTTAACATAAGCACAACTGGATTTTAATAGATCGAGGTTTGCAGTATGGGTATAGATAGCGAAAACAAACGATACGACGAATATCGCAGAGGTGAATATGTTCGTGCTATTAGAAAATTAAATGAGTTTTTAGAAGAAGAAATTGAAAATTTAAATTTTAAAAATAAACTCTCAGAAGATGAAAGGCAAAAAGCTTTAGGTTATCTTTATGAAATAAAAAGTATTGTAGGAAAATCAGCAGACGCACCTGAATCACCAGAGCCAGAAACCCACTTGCGTGCTATCCATAATAAAATAAAAGAGATGTTTTATGAATTCAAAAAAACAAAAGAAGAAACGCGATTTAAAAAATGGTTATACCAATTTTTTTATCGCTTATTACGTTTATTTGAAAAAACAAAAACACAGGCGGCATTATTTAAATTGGAAGAAATAGAAAGCCAAATGCCCGCACCTCGCTTTGCTGATGTGAGAATGGATGTTGCAGATGAAAAAAAGAATATTGTTGCTGAATGGAATGGGTATTTAGAAGCAAATTCAATTTATATTGATGGTAAGTCGATAAAAGAATGTTTGAAAAAACGTTTAGAACAAAATCCCGATTTCCAATTTGATTCAAATACCTTGAAAGATTTTTTTAGGGAATATGTACTTAAAGCGGTGTCTGCTCAAGATCAAGCAAAAGCTTTGCGCTATTTAATGGAAAATTTTAAAGAGGAAGGCGTGCTTGATTTTTCTTATAGTGCTTATTCAAAAGAAGAAAGAGATGCAAATTTAGGAGATTTAGGGGTAGAAAAGAAAAAAAATATTCAAATTTTTACTGAAAATCGGGGTTTCAGGGTGAGCGGAGAATTGAGAGTTTGTCCGACGGAGGTTGTATTAGCACCGGGCTATGTTGAGTTGCATACAGTCGCCTCTTTTAACTTTGAAAATAATGAAGTTCGGCCTCAGATAGAATTTAAAAAAGCTTTCATAGCTTATGAAAATGAAGAAACAAAAACATTTTTTCAAGAACGTGGTTTTGCACGGTATTTGTCAGGATTTAAAGAAGAAGTTAAAAATCCCAGTGTGACTCATTTTTCTTATTTTGATGAGTGCGGTAAGGAAGATAGGATTGTTGTAACAAAAGATCTGTTGGAAAAGGTGAAGTTGGAGGGAAAACAAGAAGCAATGGCAAGAAATTATTTGTCTTTTTTAGAAAAAGAGGGCGGTATTCCATCCCCGTTGATGTTAGGTATTCGCGATTTTTTAAAAAGACAGAAGGCACAGGAGAGTGGGCTTGTTATTGATTCCTCAGCTTCAAGTTGTCAATTCATACCAACAAATAGGGGATTTCAGCTAAAAGAAAATAGAAAAGTAAATTTTAAAAAAAATGCAGGATCGGCTGGCAGTCTTTTTGTAGAAGCGACGATCGATTTTGATTTTGTACGTATGGGCTTAGAGGGAAAGCCTGTGATTTCATTAGAGTATGGGAAAAGTAGTATCGATTTTGATTTAAGAGGTTGTGCGGGAGATGTTTTTATCTCATTCGAAGAAACGACAGGGCTTCGAGAACGTACTTTTTATCGAACTTTTTTAGATTACGCGGTGATGTGTATGGAAGTCTATGGAGCCAGACAGGAATATCTTTTCCTGGAATCCCGTTCTTTTGACAAATGGCCTGAATGGTCATCTTTGTCTGTTGAAGAGGCGTGTAAAGAAATTTTTGGTAACAAGGCTGAATATTTAAGCGATCCATCGATGTATTTTTCTTTTACTGGGGAGTTAGAAGGATCCAATAAATATATTCCTAATCCAGAAGTTGATCGAAACTTTATGAGATGTGCTTTTCAACCTATGCATGAGTTGTGTGAAATTAATGAAAAGGATGGAAAGTTACAGTTTAAAGAAGCTTTTAAAAAAGCAATTCAACGAAAGATCGCTATAAATAAATTGCCTAAAATAGAAGGAGATAATATCAACGAAAGGGATATCGAGAAGTATATCAAAAATAATGAAATAGAGATCGCTGCTAAGATAGATCGTTTTATAAGCCATTTGCCTTTTGCATCAAGCTCGATGCTTACACAATATATGTTGCTTACGATGGCAAAGTTATGTGGTTCTGACGCTGCCTTCTCCGCTGCCTCAAGATATTGTGCATGCATTCCTGTTCAAGAGTTGGCTCGTTTAGATAAAACAGGTGAGGCAGGGGAGCCTTATTTGATGGCTATTTTAAAGATGGAAGAGGATGAGGCGAAAGAAAAAAGAGCTGCTTTGGTAGGAATCTGGTATTTGTTTATTGATTTATGTTTTGAAGTTAGTTCTTTGTCGAAGACGAAAAGCGAGCTCACTGAGAATTATCTTAATTTGTTTCATGAGTTAGTAGATAGGCTGCCTGCGCCTGAGAGATTGCTGTCATACGAGGATTTTGATAAATTTTACGGATTAGTAAAAAAACTAAAATTAACGGATTTTGTTGAAAACTCCTTTAAAAAACATGTAAATTATGAAAGAATCAAAGCGTTTATAAAAAGGGGTCCTCAGGCGAGCAGTTCTACGGAAAAAGAACCTGAAAACGTTTCACAAGCGAGCGGTCGTAGGTCACCTCGCCCTCATTAATAAATATTAAAAAACGAATCAAAAGTGTGTCTATGGAACCAGAAAATCAACTGGAGTTTTGTCAGCGCGTTTTTCCATTGCAGGGTGTTTTGAAAACGGAAATGGAAATACTTTCTGCCTTTAAAAAAGAAAAAAAAGACCTTGTTTTAAAAATATTACAAACACTCTTCAATGATTTAGAGACGGCAAAAGCGTTTTCTGATCAAGGTGATATCACTCAAGCTAGGCGATTTATTTGGTTTTTTTCAGCAAACGATATCATGAAAAAAAACCAAGGCATGGGGCGTTTTGCCCGATGGCTGTATTTGTTTTTTAATAAACTTGGCTTTTTTAAAGAAACGGCAGCTTTGATAAGAATAAAAGACAGTTTGATAGCTAATCAATTTGATAAAGTCTCTGTTTTTTCCGTGAAAAGTGAAAATATTCTCACACATAAAAATCAAATAAGTGCTGATTTGTTTCAACAACTCGATCTTAAAATCAATGCAGAAAGTTGCAGCATAAATGAAACGACAAATGTGTCGGAGATTTTTGAAGCCAAATTATTTAAAAACTTTAAAGATCAAAAAACTAAAAAAAGTATTTTGGCATACCTCATTAAAAAGTTACACGCCGGTCCGCAAGGGATGCTCGTGCTGTTGTCGTCCTTGGTGAGCGAGGTTTTACTGGTACCTCCAAGATTCGGCAGAAAAGATTCAATAGGATTTGACGCTAAAGTTAAAGAGAGCCGTCAGAGATATGAAATTGTCGCAACCGATTATGGTTTTACGATAAAAGAAGTTGCTGAATGGGATGGAAATTGTTTTATCGAAATGACATGGGATTTTGATTTTAGTGCGTGTCCTAAGCCTATGTCTTTTACAAATGAATCTGAACCCCAACCTAAGGTTTCTTTAATTGAAGGGAAGATTCAATGCCCAGGGCAAGAAACATTTGCCGCTTGCTTGGGGAAGTTCTTAGGGTTTTTTGATATTAAACCTATTCAGAGAAATTCAGAGAAATTATCTGATTTCGAAGAAAAAACAACCCCGTCTTCTCCTTCCAAAAAAACATCTGCACCCGCGTCATCGCAACCCCAACCCCAGCAAGGGTATACAGAGGCGCCTACATTTGAAGTTTGGTGTCAGAGGGGGGGGCACGAGCAAAATATTCATTTATTTCCAGAATATGGGGCGGTATGTCTCAAGGCTTGTGGTGCGCCAAGCACTGGCTTAGGTGCATTGGGTCGATTGAGTAATGCCTGGCGTACGCCATTTCCTTCTATCATATTGAAAAATAAAGAATTAAGGTTGCCATCAGCAGAACCTTTTCCTTTTCCTTCGTCTCAAGAAGAAGGTCAGTGCGATATTCTTGAGGAGAATTTTAATAATAAAGAGTGGATTGATGTTTTCAATGTTGCACTGAGTGCTTTTGTGCACGTTGAAGGTGAGGTCATGACACTTGAGGATAGCTTCCAAGTGGCGTGTGTGTATTATCTGCAGTTAACCGCCGATGCAGTATTGAGAGCCTTGCCTTGTCTTATGAGCTTGGGAATCTGTCAAACCGAAGCATTCATAAGTAAGTTTTCTGAGATAAAGCCTTCCTCTGAAGTAAAGTTTTCTGAGGTAAATCCTTCTGAAGCAAAGCAAGCTCGTCTTTCTTGGTTTTTTGGACATATTATTTTAAATCGAGAATTTGCGCGCTTAGATCAGCCTGAAAATCAAGAAAAATCAATGCTGGCAAATTTTTTAAAAAATCAGAGTGAGTTGGAAAAACAATGGCGTGCGGTGTTTATAAGTGTGTACACGCTTATTTTGGATTTAAATAAGAAAATTCGAGAAGCTAATAAAGCAGAAAAAAAGAAAACGGAGAACACAAAAGTCAGTGAAGAATCTTTTTTGCGAGCAGCGTTTCGGTTTGCGGCGCAAGAGGCGAATAAGCTGCCAAAAATACTGCAGCCTAATAGATTGGAAAAATTATTAGGATTAAGACGGAGAGCCGTGATTGCATTGAAAACTTTGACGATGTTCGATGGTGTTGTGCTTTCTATTAGTGATAAGGAGACGATTCGTAGAGAGTTGATGGCAATTCATCAATTGATTGAGGGAGATAAAGAATTAGAGGAGATGCGTCTTTCAGCATATAAAAAATCAGTAAATATAGGACGCATTAACACCTTATTATCTCCAGATGAAAAAATCGCAACAGCGAGTGCCGCATCAGCGGCGAATGCTCCAACAGCGAGTTTTTCAACAGTAAGTGTTCCAGCGGCGAACGCTCCAGCAGCGAGTTCCTCCCCCAGTATGCGTCCCCTTCCTCCGCCGCTTCCCCCTAGGCCTACAGGAGGGGTGTCTCCATGAATATTTTTGTTTTTGATATTGAAACGGTTCCTGATGTGGAAGGGGGGCGAAAATTATATAATTTACAGGACTTGTCTGATGCGGAGGTGGCATCAGCCATGCAATTTATGCGTCGACAAGAAACGCAAGGTCATTCTGATTTTATCAGACTTTATTTGCAGCGAGTGGTGTGTATTTCTGCTGTGTTACGTCATCAAAATCAATTTAAAGTATGGTCGTTGGGAGATGTACATAGCAGCGAAGCTGAAATTATCGAGCGTTTTTTTTCAGGACTTGAAAAATTAACACCGACCTTAGTTTCATGGAATGGTTCAGGTTTTGATCTGCCTGTTTTGCATTATCGTGCTTTGTTACGGGGTGTGCCAGGTGTGCGTTATTGGGAAGCGGGCGAAGGAGATAATAATTTTAAATATAATAATTATTTGAATCGTTATCATTATCGGCATACAGATTTGATGGATGTATTGTCTGCTTATCAATCGCGTGCGTCGGCCCCTTTAGATGATATTGCCACTTTATTAGGATTTCCTGGCAAAATGGGAATGCACGGTGGAAAAGTGTGGTCGTGTTTTTTGAAAGGAGAAGTCGAAGCCATTCGAAATTATTGTGAAACCGATGTGTTGAATACCTATCTTGTTTTTTTACGTTTTGAGTTAATTCGTGGAAAATTAACAAAACAACAATATGAGGAAGAATGTGATGTGGTAAAATCCCACTTGCGACAAGCAAATAAATCGCATTTAAATGAATTTTTAGATAAATGGGAAATGAATACAGTTGCTAAATAACAATATTGTAGAAATTACCTCGTTAAGTCATGAAGGCCGTGGTATTGCGCATCTTGAGGGAAAAACGCTGTTTTTAGAAGGAGGCTTGCCCGGCGAGCAGGTTGCGTTTGAATACATTAGAAAACATCGTCATTTTGATGAGGGGCGTGTTATAGAGGTTGTCCATGCTTCTCCTGACCGTGTTGTTGCCTTTTGTCCCCATTTTGGTGTGTGCGGTGGATGCAGTCAGCAATATATGTCCCCTGCATTACAAATCCAACACAAACAAACCGTTCTTTTAGAAAATCTGCTCCATATCGGAAAAGTTGAGCCTAAAACAATTTTGTCGCCTTTGTTGGGGCCGCCCCGTCACTATCGTCACAAGGCGCGCTTGGGTGTGAAGTTTGTTGAGAAAAAACAAAAACTATTGATTGGATTTCATGAAAAAAAAGGACGATTCCTCGCTGATCTTTCTCGCTGCGATATATTACATCCTGCCATAGGACAGCAATTTGAAAGCTTGCGTGCACTTTTGATGAGTTTGGGAAATTATCGTTGTATCCCACAAATAGAAGTCGCAGTGGGTGATGAATGCGTTGCTATTGTCATTCGTCATTTAGAGAATTTTTCAGAAAATGATCTTCAAAAATTAAAAAATTTTTCTAAAGAAAAAAATATTAAAATTTACTTGCAAGCCGCAGGGCCTGATTCCGTGCGTCTTTTGGATGAAGAAGACGTTGAAGATTTATTTTATTGTTTGCCCGAATTTGATTTGAAATTATTTTTTAAACCTTTGGATTTTACACAAATCAATCCTGTCATTAATCGCCAGTTGGTTTTACGCGCAGTTCAGTTGTTAGATATCCAATCTCATGATCGTGTGATTGATTTTTTTTGTGGCTTGGGGAATTTTACCTTACCTTTGGCGCGCTTGGCACAATCTGTTGTGGGCGTGGAAGGTTCAGCAGAGATGATTGCGCGAGCCCGTTTTAATGCAGAAAAAAATCAGGTTTCCAACACTGAGTTTTTTGTCGAAAATTTAATGGCATTGCCGCAGGAGGTTTCTTGGAAAAGGAACTACAATAAAGTGTTGTTGGACCCCCCGCGTGTGGGGGCCGTTGAATTATTGACGTCAATGTCGTTACAGGCAGAGCGTTTGGTGTATGTGTCTTGTAATCCTGCGACTTTGGCGCGGGATGCAGGGTATCTTGTGAGTCAGGGTTATAGTTTGGAAAGCGCAGGGATTGTAGATATGTTTCCTCAAACAGGGCATGTTGAGTCGATCGCGGTATTTAAAGGGCGCCTCTAAAAATTGCCTTTTTACGTTATAACTTTGTTGCGCTCATTTTTTTATTTCGTTTTTAAGCGGATCTTTTAAATGGTAAAGATTAAACGAGCCACGCATTATAATGACGATGGGCAAGTCGATGTTGAAAAATGGTTGACGCATTTTTCGCAAAAACGTTCTGCAAAAGAAGTTAGTTTTTTACGTCACGCCCTTCATTTGGCGCAAGTGGCAAGTGGCGATCATCTCACGTCCGAAGGACAGTCTTGTTTTCAACAAGGCGTCATTATGGCGGAAATTTTATTTGAATTGAATTTAGATGTTGAAACCTTAGTGACAGCATTATTGTATAACACAGTGCGTAATGCAGATTTGAGGTTGGAAGATATTTCAGAACAAGTGAGTAAGGGTGTTTCGAATTTATTGGCAGGCGTATTGCAAATGGAGGGCGTGAATCTTTGGCACAAACACCATGAAATTCATATTGAAAATTTAAGAAAAATGTTATTAGTCATGGTGCAAGATGTGCGGGGAGTTTTTATTAAATTGGCAGAACGTTTATGTGTGTTGCGTTATGCAAGCACTTTAAATAAAGTCGAGCAACAGAAAATCGCACATGAAGTAATGGATATCTATTCGCCCTTGGCCAATCGTTTGGGCTTGGGGCAGTTAAAATGGGAGCTGGAAGATTTATCATTTCGTTATCTTGAACCACAAACTTATAAAAAATTGGCGAAGTTGTTGGATGCGCGTCGTCTTGATCGTGAAAACTATATTCAAGATGTGATTTCAGTTATAGATAAAACATTAAAAAAAGAAGGTGTGGTGCATTTTCAAATTTCTGGGCGTGCAAAGCATATTTATAGTATTTATCGCAAAATGAAAAGAAAATCAGTGGGTTATGAAGAAATCTATGATGTGAGTGCGGTGCGAGTTTTGGTGGATACTGTCGAACAATGTTATCAAGTTTTGAGTGTGGTGCATCATTTGTGGGAACCGATTGCCAAAGAGTTTGATGATTACATTGCGCATCCTAAGGCAAACGGTTATGCGTCTTTGCACACGGCGGTATTGGGGCCACAAAAAAGAAATGTCGAAGTGCAGATTCGGACGATTGAGATGCACAATGTTTCTGAACTAGGTGTGGCGGCGCATTGGATGTATAAAGAAGGCGCGACAAGAAGAAGTGATTATGAAGAAAAAATTGCGTGGTTGAGACAAGTTTTAGATTGGCAGCGAGAGTTAGTTGAGACCGAAAATATATCGGCCGAAGCACAAAAGAAATTATTTAATGATCGTGTTTATGTATTTACACCTAAGGGCGATATTATTGATTTGCCTGTGGGTGCCACGCCTGTGGATTTAGCCTATCACATTCACAGTGATGTGGGGCATCGTTGTCGTGGTGCGAAAATCAATGGGGTGATGGTGCCTTTGACGCATGTGTTGGGCACAGGTGAGCGTGTTGATATCTTAACAGCGAAAGAAAGTCACCCTAGTCGAGATTGGCTTAATCCATCATCCGGTTATATTAAAACGGCTCGAGCGCGGGCGAAGCTGCACCATTGGTTTCGTCAATTGGATTTTGAGAGGCATAGTCAAGAAGGCGCGGCGGTATTAGAAAAAGAATTAAAACGCTTAGGTATTCAGAGCATTAATCCAGAAGAGATAGCGCATCAATTACATTTTAAATCGCGACAAGATATGTTAGCGGCTTTGGGCAATGGAGATATTCGTTTAAGTCAAATTACCCATTTAATTGAAAAACCCAAATCAATGCCGGAAGCTTTTGTTGTTTTAAAACCTTCAAGAAAAGTCACGTCCAAGGCGGCTTTTATTGAAGGTGCTGAAAATTTTCTAACGTACACGGCAAAATGTTGTAAGCCTGTGCCAGGGGAGCCTATCGTTGGTTTTATTACTAAAACACGTGGTGTTGCCATTCATCGTAAAGATTGCATGAATGTGCTGCAATCAGAAAATTTAGAAGAGGATGTTCGTGCACGTTTTATCGATGTCAAATGGTATGAAAATGAAAAGGTGAGTTACCCCGTGGATTTATACGTGGTGGCTCATGATCGTCATGGCTTATTGCGAGATATCACTTCTGTGTTAGCCTTAGAAAAAATAAGTCTTTTGGGTGTGCAAACTAAATTGGGGCGAGATAACCTAGCCTATATTACCTTGACGGTGTCGGTGAGTGGTCTATCTTTATTGAATAAAGTATTAGATAAAATTCAGTATTTATCAGGTATGGTGAGTGTCACAAGACAGGTGAAATAGAAAAATGGAACTATTAAATTATTCAATGTGGTTGAGTTATCAAACCTGGATTAGTTTGCTGACCTTAACAGCCTTGGAAATTGTTTTGGGGATTGATAATTTAGTATTTATTACATTGATGAGTAATCAGCTACCTTCAAGCAAGCAACGGTTAGCGCGTCGATGGGGTTTGGGGATGGCCGTGATCACGCGCCTCATGTTGTTAGCGTGTATGAAAGAATTAGTGGGTTTGACGACACCTCTTCTTTCGTTGGTAGACCTTAATTTTTCAGTGCGTGATCTTGTTTTATTGTTAGGAGGTTTGTATTTATTGGTGGAAGCTGTTCGAGAAATTCATAGAAAAGTGGAAATGGTGATGGGGAATACCCCTCGTTCTTCTCGAAAAACTTACCCGCATCTTGTTAAAGTCGTATTGCAAATTATGGTGCTTGATATCATTTTCTCGTTGGACAGCGTGATCACAGCAGTGGGTATGGCGCGGGAATTCACGGTGATGGCCTTGGCGATTATCATTGCGGTGACAATGATGTTGTTCGCAACAGAAAAATTGAATCGTTTTATTCAAACGCATCCTACTATTGAAATTTTAGCGCTTTGTTTTTTATTATTGGTGGGCGTCGTCTTGATTGCAGATGGATTTCACTTCCATATTAATCGTAATTATATTTATTTCGCGATAGGCTTTTCAGTTTTTGTAGAATGGATTAATATAAGCGCTTCACGGAAAAGAACAGTAGACTAATTTATTCTTCGAAGGAACGAAGAAAAATAATTTAAAAATCTTTCGAGGAGTGTTTTATGAAAATCAAATTGTTTTTGATGATGATGTTTGCCGCATTATTATCCCCAGGCGCGATGGCTGAAGAGTCGGTTCCTGCTGCGCCCACGACATCGGTGGACGATGTCAAAAAAGAGCAATACGAGTTACGAAAAAAAGTTAATACACTGTGTTCTCAAGTTCACAAACTTCAATCTAAAAAACCAACGCCAACAACATCGATTACTGTCGAAAACACACCGGTTGATCACATCGACATTCCTTCTGCTTTTTATTTTGGTGCAACGCCAATACTAAGTGCGCCTTACATTGGTGAGCAAACCTATTTTAATGGCGCGCATTTAATTGTGAATTTGCCGAGTGTAAATGAAGATTTGCGTTTATTACAATTTCAACAAAGGTTATATAACACTTATCTTAACAATAAAATTCCTTATCCAAAAAATCCATTTGTGCAATTTTCTGGAAAAGTAGAAGCGCAAGCCTTGGCGAGCACGCCTTATTCGGGTAATCGCACGAGTGATATTAATTTAACGGGTGCAGAATTGGATATGGCGGCGGTGTTAAATCGTTTTGCTGTTTCATTTCTAGGATTCTCATATGATAGTTCCGCGCCTTCGGCGAATAACCCGCCGATCACACGTGTTACCAATTCGCGCGTTGTGTTGACTAAAGGATTTTTGAGTATTGGTAATTTAAATAAAGCGCCGGCGTATGGCACGATAGGTCAGTTTTATGTTCCGTTTGGATTGTACGCCAGCAATATGTTGAGTGCGCCGTTAACCGCGTCGGTGGGGGAGATGTTAGAGCGTGCTGTGTTGATAGGGTATAGCCCAGGGCCACAAGGGCCTTATGGCTCAGTGTTTACCTTCAAAGGAGACAGTGGTTCAGGTGGTACATTGGGGCATATTAATCAAGTGGGTGTGAATGCAGGTCTTGCAAAAGATTTTGGTAAGGTAAAAACAGATGTGGGTGTGGGATATATTGCAAACATTGCAGATTCGTTAGGTATGCAAGATAACGGGCAGACGTCAGGTTTCACAGGATTTGGCGGATCAAGCGCAACAGAAAATTTAGCGCACCGTGTTCCTGCTGTGGATATACGCGGTAATATTGCGATAGATAAATATAATTTGAGGGCGGAGTATGTTGATTCGATCCGTTCTTTCGCGTCGACGGACATGTCTTTTAACGGTCGTAGTGCGCGCCCGGGGGCTTTAAATATTGAAGGGTCTTACAGTTTTATGACGTATTCGCATCCCAGTGCGGTGGCGGTGGGATATGGCAATTCAAGTGAAGCGCTTGCTTTATTGATCCCCAAACAAACGTACAGAGCTGTTTACAGCATGGCAGCTTGGCAAAGCACGATTGCAACCATTGAATTTCGTCATGATATCAATTACGAGGCCAGTGATTATGCCTCCGGCGGTGGCGGTTTGGCGGTAAACACAGGAAGTGATTTGGGTCATACCAGCCAAACGGTGACAGCGCAGCTAGGGGTGTATTTCTAAGGAGTAAATATGCTTTGGCGTGTTGCAACTGTTTCTCCTTTAGAAGGTTATCGTCTGCAAGTCACCTTTCTTGATGGAACGCAAGGTATTGTTGATATGTCTAAATTAGTACTCAGTGAAACAGCCGGTGTGTTTGCTGTACTCAAAAATCCTGTGTTATTTAATCAAGTGGGTCTTGAGTATGGTGCGGTGACGTGGCCCGGTGAAATTGATTTAGCACCGGATGCAATGTATGCCGAAATTAAAAAGAACGGTGAGTGGGTCTTAAGTTAATTTTCATATTCTGAAATCTGTTGGTATATCCCCCTCGCAGTTGAAAACGCGAGTTTCGCGCTTACAGCGCGCAAGCGCGCTTAGCCCAGGGTGAGTTGTGCGAAGCACAACGTAACCCTAGGTATCGAATTCCCCGTAAATCACAAGCGCTGTAAGCGCGAAACGCTATAATTTTGATAAAATTTTCATGTTTTCAGGCCGAAAGCCTGGCAACGAAGTTTAGCCCAGTCTAAAGCGAGCTTCGCTGCTTGCAAGACTGGGTAATGATAAAAACAGATTTCAGCGCTGTAAGCGTGAAACGCTATTGGGGCAAAAATTTCAGATTTCCTTAATCTAGCTTCACTATAATTTAGATACGATGAGTAAGTGAAAGGGTTGAGGTTGCTTGCATGCCAAGATCGGGTGATCCAAAAAAATGTATTCTTAGTGAAGACATAGCATCTTATGTCAAAGGACCTGCTCCAGAACATAAGCTTGATTCCAGAGCGGCTGTTACGGGCGTGCTGAAAAAGATAGCTGAATTTTTTAAAACAAATCCTGAAAAAGAAAAATTAATTTTAAGCGGTTTTAAGAGAACATACCGTGCGTCTGCGTATTTGGAAGCAGCGGAACTTGGGATAAATCCTAGTAGGATAGTTGGATATATTCCTTCAGCAGGAGAAAGTGCCAAGGCAAATAGGTCTTATCAAAAAGCAATTGAAAAAAATGCCACGGCGCTTCTTTCTCAAACTCCTTTTGAAAACTTGTCTCCAGAAAAAAAATTGCGCCTGCCTGTGACATTAAAAGAAGAAAAGTATTTAAGAAAAATGTTGGAAGAGGATGAGAATATCGAAATCTTAAATGAGAAGGGTGCGGTTAGACAATTAATGCCAAGCCTTGTTGTGATGGATTCAAAAAACGAACGTCTTCGCATTCCTGCACTTTTTGGAAATGAAAAATTATCTGAAGAAACGAGAAAA
>Ga0156033_103_pt3 | contig 34313 bp, 31 predicted proteins | sample RifCSPlowO2_02_FD_107687 | JGI IMG/M metagenome (GOLD analysis project Ga0156033, IMG submission 107687) | Gammaproteobacteria bacterium RIFCSPLOWO2_02_FULL_38_11 | reverse complement strand
CCGTCAATAACGGTTGTGCCGCTGGCATTAGTTGTGAGGCTTGCGCCAGTTAAAGTACCGGTGATGGTGGTTGTTCCTGTGTTATTAAGTGTGAGCGCAGCCAAAGCATTGGTGGCGCCGACATTGCCGGTGAAGGTCAAGGCACCAGAACCCAGGCTTGCAGTAAAAGCACGGGCGGTACTGGTGCTGCTATTCAAAGTGGAATTGAAGGTCACTGCTTTGTTGGTTGTAGTGAAGGTGGTGTCCGCGCCAAGTGTGACGGGCCCATTGTAAGTCTGTCCGGTGACGCCTGCTCCTATCGTCATTGATCCACCATTAATAACAACACTGCCTGTCCCCGTATCCAGCGTGTCTAGCGCCAGCGTTCCACCTACGGCACCTCCAAAAGTTTGAGTGCCGGAGGTTGTCAAAGTTATTCCGCGTTGTGCTGAGCCTGAATTAAGCGTGCTGGTAAAATTAATTGGTCCTGTTCCTGCGTCAAAAACAGCTGGCGTAGGAGAAGTCATGTCTGCTACAACAGGTCCATTGAAAACCATGCCTGTGCTTCCGTTTGTTGTAATCGTCCAAGAATTAATTGCAGCAGTTCCCGTTCCTGTTGTGAGACTGGCTAATGCATTGGTTGCTCCGATTATTCCTTGAAAAGTTTGCGTACCTGATGTAGACAAGGTTAGGTTGCGTGCTGTAGCCGAAGAAGAATTGATGGTGTCATTAAAAGTGATGGCGCCTGTGCCTGCCGTGATAGTGACATCCGTTCCAAGTTGGACAGGATCATTTGCAGTGAAGCCGCCGCTTCCTACTGTAAGCGTCGCTCCATTTAATCCAATCGTGCCGGATGTTGCTGTTAAAATAAGTCCCCCGCTTGAATCGCTAATAGAACTTGCGTTGATTGTAAGATTATTTCCTGCAGTCAGCGTTAAAGTGGAGGAGGCTGACCAAGCGATTGAATCCGTGACTGTAATATTTCCTGCACCTGAGCCACCGGAAGTTGTAATAACACTTACATTGCCGCTACCTAAATTAGTTTCAAGTTCACTCGTATTAATATTGGCGGTATCAGTCGATGGGGTGTAAGTTCCGCTTGCAAAACTTTCATTTGAAGTAGCGGAAGTGCTGATGCTGACGTCGGTCGGGTCAAGGAACCATGTGCCATATTTACCAAATGCAGCAGAAGTATTTACTTTTGCGCTTGCGATACTTAAATAATTTCCTGAGGTTTCAACAAAACCACCATCACCACCCAGGGCGCCCCCTCTGGCAGTAATGGACCCATGAAAACCGGTAGCTGTGTCACCCCAGAAGATAACCTCGCCCCCGTTACCTTGGCTAATAGCGTCTGCAGAAATCTTTGCGCCTTGCGAAGTCGTATTGAAATTTGCGTTTAATAAAGGTCCTTGACCTCGATAATTACCGCCTACGCGAATTATTCCGCCGCCTTGATCACCAGAGGCATCCAATTGTGCTGTGCTTGTGAGATAAAGGTTATTACCGGTAACAGTAATGGAGCCTCCTTTCGTATTTGGATTCTTGCCCGAGACATCTAAACTTCCTGAAACAGTAATTTTTGAATTTTCATCACCGGAAAGAATGATGACGCCATTTTTTTGTGAAACGCTTTGTGCTTGGATGATGCCTTCCATGTTGATTGCTTGATCTAACATGCGTGAAGCTGATTGAGCCGTCAGTAACACTTCGCCGCCATCAGCGCGAAGAACCCCGGTGTTGTTGATGGCAACGTCTGATGAAGCGTCAGCTGAAAGTGGTGCATCGATGACAAAACTTACTAAATCATTTTCAGCAAAATTGATCGTGAATTTTTTTCCAGAAGCTAATACGATTTCACCGAGATTAGCTTCAATCAATCCGTCGTTACGTACAGAATCAGCGGCCAAGGCAATCAAACCATGATTTTTTGCGATGAGTGTGCCTTTATTGATGATATCGCCATGAAATTTTTTCTCTTGAGCAAAATGATATTTGCCATTTAAGAAATTTTTATCGGTGATATTAGCAGTAGAGGCGATGAGGCTTCCCACATCGACGCGAGAGGTGGGTCCGAAATAAATGCCTGCGGGATTGATTAAAATAATTCTTCCGGTTGAAGAAAGTTTTCCAAAAATTTCAGAAACGCCTTGACGGGGGTTGATACGGTTGAGCGTAATGCCATTTTCGGGTTGTTTGAAATGCACAGATTCATGTTCGTGAATATTAAAACTTTCCCAATTCAAAATGGCTTTTTGGGATTTTTGTGTAACTTCAAGTTTTTGTAGTGATTGTTGTGATAAGGCTACATCGCCAGAAGTGACATTATCGAGCACGGGCAAGGCAAAAACAGTTTTTGAAAAAAATAAAAAACTGAAAACAAGGTGTGCTTTTAAATGTGATTTTTTTTGAATGAACACTCTTTTCACCTTTTAGTATCGTAAAGAATTTTTTACTTAATTAATTATAGGATAAGGAAGGCTTTTTTTTTGTGGATTTTTCTAAGTTTTTTTACAAAAAATGAACAAAAAAATATTTTTAAGTGTTTTTACGCCTATTTTGATAAAATTTTATCCGAAAGATGAGGATGTTTAAGATTGATATGGAGAGGTTTCTCCCCTTCATTTTTTTATCGAAAAGTAAATTGAAAGCACGCCTCCTATCATAAATCCGAAAAAGACAGTGCGACGATAGTGATATTGTTTGATAATTTAAAAACGTGTAAATCAAAAAAATTCATCAAGTTGAAGTTTTTACGTTTTTTATAAATTCTAAAAATTGTTTTTCATCTAGAATTTTAATATTTAGTTTTTTTGCATTCGAAAGTTTGGAGCCAGGTTCACTGCCTGCAATAACATAATGTGTTTTTTGAGAGACACTCCCACTGACTTTTGCCCCTAGGGATTGTAAAACTTGAGTTGCTTTTTCACGTGAGAGCGAGCTTAAAGTACCTGTCAAAACAAAAGTTTTATTTTGCAAGGGGAGTTGCGACAATTTTTTTGGTTTTTCCCAATGTATTCCTTTTTTTAATAATTTTTCAATGACTTCTTTGTTGTGTTTTTGTTGAAAAAAAGTATGTATTTGTGTGCTAACCACGGGACCCACATCGGGTAAGGGTAATAAGCTTTCTGTGCTGGCCTTTGTTAATTCCTCTAGCGAGGAAAAGTGCTGTGTCAGCATCAATGCGGTGGATTCACCGACTTCACGAATGCCTAAGGCATATAAGAAACGTTCGAATGTTGTTTTTTTGCTTTTTTGAATAGCCTCTAAAAGATTTTGCGCTGATTTGTCACCCAGACGTTCAAGCTTTGCGAGTACTTCATGTGTTAAGTCATATAAATCAGCAACGGTGTGTATGAGTTTGGTATTGACTAGTTGATCAATAATCTTATCGCCCAGCCCGTCAATATCCATGGCTTTTCGGGAAGCAAAATGTTTGATGGCTTCTTTGCGTTGTGCAGAACAAATTAATCCACCGCTGCAACGCACAGCCGCTTCACCTTGAACGCGCGTAACATCAGAATGGCAGACAGGGCAATGTATGGGTGCTTTTATTTTTTTTGCTTCCTTGGGTCGTTCTTCTTTAATGACAGAAACCACTTCGGGAATAACATCACCTGCGCGTCGAATAATAACAACATCATGAATGCGAATATCTTTTCTTTCTATTTCATCCATGTTATGCAAAGTGGCATTACTAACGATGACCCCCCCGACATTGACGGGTTTTAAGCGAGCAACGGGTGTGAGTGTGCCTGTTCGACCCACTTGAAAATCAACCTCTTCTATCACGGTTATTTGTTCTTGTGCGGGAAATTTGTGGGCCAGTGCAAAACGTGGTGCACGTGATATGAACCCCAAAGATTTTTGTAAATGTAAGTCATCAACTTTATAAACAACACCATCAATTTCGTAAGCGAGATTTTCTCGTTTTTTTTTTATAGTTTCAAAAAATTGAAGGCATTCCTCAATCGAGTGTGTTGTGGTGATTTCAGGATTGACGGGAAATCCCCAGCGTTTTAATTGTTGCAAGATTTCACTTTGCGAATGAAATACTGCTTCTCCTTCATAATAACCAATGCCGTAACAAAAAAACGATAATTTTCTTTTTGCTGTGATGCCAGGATCCAGTTGTCTGACACTGCCCGCTGCGGCATTTCGGGGATTTGCAAATACTTTTTCTCCTGCCTGTTCGGCCTGTTTATTCAGATCGTGAAATGTTTTTTTGGACATGTAGATTTCACCGCGTACTTCTATGACTTTAGGAATATCTTTATTTTTTAATTTTAAAGGAATGGTTTGCAAGGTTTTTGCATTTGCTGTGATGTCTTCACCAACAATGCCATCACCTCGTGTTGCAGCTTGTGTGTAATGCCCATCAATATAAAGTAAATTGATGGCCAAACCATCCATTTTAGGTTCGCAACAAAATGTAAGCTGTTTATTTGTCTGTAACTTTTCATGAATTCTTTTATTGAAAGCGAAAACATCGTCTTCTGAAAATGCATTTTCTAAAGAAAGCATCGGTATGCGATGTTTACTTTCTTTAAATTCTTTAGAAGGTGTCGCGCCGATACGTTGTGTTGGAGAGTCAGCAGTGATGTATTCTGGATATTGATTTTCAAGTGCTACTAATTTTTTAAATAAAATATCATACTCTGCATCAGAAATATGGGGTGCGTCTAAAACATGATAAAGGTAATTATGTTCTTGAATTTTTTCTCTTAATTCACCGAGAGTCTTTTTAATTTTGTTATTCATGGGGTGTTGTTTGAGGGTGAAGTGGGTGGTGTTAGCGTGGGTTGTTCCTTCGTCGTGCTGTTTGATGAGTTCTGATTTCGGGGTGGGATGGGTAGTGCGAGTATGAGTTGATCTTTCCTCACGTCGTTTTTTGGAATTTTTTGGAATATAGGAGGGCTGAAAGGTGAGCAAGCGGGGGCTGGTTTCGGGGGTTCTAATCGCTGGCGACCTTGATTAGGGCGTTTGAATTTCATAGATTGCCTCCTTTCCTTGAGTGTTAAAAATCTAGTGATTGCGCTTGTTGGTTTTGGGTTGTTTGAGCTATCCTAACAAATTTTATAGGAAAAACGAAAAGCCAGCCATGATTGAAGAACAATATGACCCCAGCATTATCGAAGTTAAAATCCAGAAATGTTGGGAGGAAAAAGAACTTTTTAGTGGGATGGAAGAATTAAGCAAAGAAAAATTTTATTGCTTGTCCATGTTCCCTTATCCCAGTGGTCATTTGCATATGGGGCATGTCCGTAATTATGCCATTGCGGATGCCATTGCGCGCTATCAACGGATGCTCGGTAAAAATGTGTTGCAACCTATTGGTTGGGATGCGTTTGGTTTACCTGCAGAAAATGCGGCAATCCAGCATGGCATTGCCCCTGCCGTATGGACGCGGAAAAACATTGAGGTTATGCGAAATCAGCTTAAATCACTAGGTTTAGCCTATGATTGGAAGCGTGAAATTGCAACTTGTGATCCAGATTATTATGGATGGGAACAATGGTTTTTCATCCAGCTTTATAAAAAAGGTTTGGTATATCAGAAAGAAGCGCTCGTTAACTGGGATCCTATAGAACAAACGGTGCTCGCCAATGAGCAGGTCGAGGACGGTCGTGGTTGGCGTTCGGGCGCCTTGATTGAACGACGTAAAATCACGCAATGGTTTTTAAAAATCACAGATTATGTTGAAGAATTATTGCGTGATTTGGATAGCTTGGAAGGTTGGTCGGAGCGTGTGAAGACCATACAACGCAATTGGATAGGGAAATCACAAGGCGTTGAAATCATTTTTGAAGTGGCAAACCATAGTGACGAAAAATTAAAAATTTACACGACCTTGCCTGATACTTTATGGGGAGTCACTTATCTTGCGATTGCGCCTGAACATCCTATTGTAGAAACATTATTAAAACAACGAACAGATGTTTTAAAATTTGTAGAAGAATGTAAACAAATTCCCATAACAGAAGAAGCGATTGCTACATTAGAAAAAAAAGGGATTGATACGGGACTACAGGTTATACATCCTGTAACAAAAGCAGCTTTGCCCGTGTGGATTGCCAATTTTGTGATTATGGAATATGGTCTTGGTGCGGTAATGGCAGTGCCGGCGCATGATCAACGCGATTATGAGTTTGCAAAAAAATATAATTTACCACTGAAGCAAGTGATAGCGCCTGAAGATGCGACTGCCTGCGATCTTACAAAAAAAGCTTATACCGGCGTGGGCACGTTAATTCATTCAGCACAATTTAATGGACTTTCTTCATTAGAAGCAAGAAAAAAAATTATTGTATTTTTAGAAAAAGAAAAAAAAGGAGTGGTTTCTACGCATTACCATTTACGTGATTGGGGTGTATCGCGTCAACGCTATTGGGGGACGCCCATCCCCATGATTTATTGTGATGCCTGTGGTGTATTACCTGTCCCTGAAGAAGATCTCCCTGTTGTGTTGCCTGAAGAAGTCAGTTTCCAAGGTGTGGCTTCGCCTTTGAAAACCATGCCTGCATTTTATGAGACGACATGCCCCTCCTGTTTAAAACCTGCAAAACGAGAAACAGACACCTTAGATACATTTGTTGAATCATCTTGGTATTACGCACGATTTGCTTCTTACAATCAGGATCAAGCGATGTTAGATGATCGCGCAAAATATTGGACGCCTGTTGATCAATATGTAGGTGGGATTGAGCATGCTGTTTTACATTTATTGTATGCCCGTTTTTTTCATAAATTATTGCGTGATGAAGGTTTTTTAAATTGTGATGAACCGTTTTTGCGATTATTAAATCAAGGATTTGTTTTGAAAGACGGCGTTAAAATGTCGAAGTCGAAAGGTAACACAGTTGATCCCAAACTCATGATCGAAAAATACGGCGCTGATGCAGTGCGTGTTTTTATTCTTTTTGCAGCACCACCAGAACAATCCATGGAATGGTCTGATGCAGGTTTGGAAGGCGCGCATCGTTTTTTAAAACGTTTGTGGAGTTTTGTCTTTCAATATGCCGATAAATTTTTAAAACATGGCAATATGCTTTTAAAAACGCAGCGTGCAAGCTTGCTTGAATGGGAAAATGCATCAGGAAATTTATCTCAAACACGCCGAGAGCTTCATCAGATTTTACAGCAAGCACGTTATGATTTTGAGCGTTCACAATTAAACACGGTGATTTCTGCGTGTATGAAGATGTTAAATTTACTTTACAAGCTAGCCGAAACGCCTGTTCTTGAAAAAGAACTTGATTTTTTTAATGTGCTTTTAGCAGAAGGATTTAATATTTTATTGCGACTATTATCGCCTATTGCACCGCATATCACGCATTATTTATGGAAAAAATTAGGTTATGAATCTTGGATCTGCGATGCAAAATGGCCCAAGGTTAATCGAGATGCTTTGAAAGCAGTGATGCAAACCATCGTGATCCAGGTAAATGGAAAAATGCGTTCTAAGATCGAAGTGCAAGCTGATCTTGAAAAAGAAATGCTTGAAAAAATCGCGCTTGAAGATGAAAAAGTAAAATCCGCAATAGAAAATAAAGAAATAAAAAAAATCATTATTGTGCCTGGCAGGATCATCAATATTGTTGTATGAGACGTGACGTGAAAATTAAACTCCTTTTTTTTATTTTTTTATTAAGTATCCTTTCTGCTTGTGGATTTCATTTACGAGGCCAAGATTATTGTTTAGTCTTGATGAAATCGATTTATATACAAACCTCTGAGCCTTATGGGCATTTAACGAAAACTTTAGCTGCGGCTTTAAAATCAGCGGGTGTGCGTGTGGTGGAGATTTCAAATCAAGCTTCTTATACGCTTGATATAAAAAAAGTGGAAAAAACGACGGAATCGATTGGTTTTGGTTTCAGTAATCAAGTGAGTGTCAATACGTTAACGTATGCTTTAACGTATCGTTTGTTAAATCACCAGGGGCGGGAATTGATTTCTCCTCGCACCATTCGTTGTGTGCGTGATTTTACGATCAATACGAACCAAGCTTTGGCTGGCAATGTCATTCCAGAATCTTTATTAATAGAGATGCGGCGTGATTTAGCCAGTCAATTGATTGGCGAGCTTAACGCATGGGAAACAAATGAAAATAAATCAAGAAGCGCTTTGTGAGCATTTGAAGAAAAAGTTGGCGCCAATATATTGGGTCTCAGGTGAAGAAACTTTATTGATTGATGAGGTTTTTGAAAAAATTTGTCTTCGTGCCAAAGAAAATAGTTTTGAGGAAAAAGAATTTTTTTTTATTGAAGATTCAAGTTTTGATTTTCAAAATTTCCAAGCACATACTGAAAATTTATCTTTATTTTCAGACAAAAAAATCATCGAGTTATTTATTCTGACTTCAAAAATCCCTGAAAAGTTAACAAAGGAATTTGTGCGTTATGGGAAATCTTTTTCAAAAGAAACACTGTTATTGATTCGTAGCGGAAAATTATCTCAAGCGCAGCAAAATAGCGCTTGGTTTAAAGCTTTGATGAAAGACGGTGTTTTTATTCCTCTGTGGCCTTATGATTTTTTGAGATTAAAAAAATGGATTCAACAACGTATGAAAAAATTAAATTTAAGTTGTGATGAAGAAAGTTTAAATTTGCTTGCGCGGCGTGGAGAAAACAATTTATCGGCCTTATCACAAGATATCGAAAAGCTGTCTATTTTATATGAAAATAAAAAACTAAATGTTCAAGATATTGAAAGTTTTGTGGAAGATGATTCAAGATTTCAAGTGTTTGATTTAACGGATCCTTTGCTTTTGGGGCAGTCTGAGAGAGCATTAAAAATTTTGGAAAAATTAAAAGATCAGGGAATTGAAGTTGTGTTAATAGTATGGAGTTTAACGCAGGCGATTCGTGATGTGATTCAAGGGACGTGTAAATTTGAAAAACAAAAAATAACGATGAATCAAGCGTTGAAACGACGTTCAGCTTCAGAGTGGGAATATTTTTTGAAAGACGCGCTTTTGCTTGATGGTGCTATTAAAGGTGGAGAAACTAAGTTAGTTTGGGAAGGTTTAGAAAATTTGATTGTGAAGTGGGGTTCTAAGTGATGATTGCTAATGCTTTAAAAGCAATATTTGATGATAGATTTTCAGAACACCCTTCTGTGCTTGAGCAGCATTGTGAAAATTTATCTTGGATAAAGAGACAGCCTCCCCACATGGTTGTGTTTGTGGAATCCAAAGAAGAGGTGATGCAGGTTGTGGCCTTGTGTAACACCCATGATTTTCCACTCATTCCTTTTGGAGCGGGTACTTCGCTGGAAGGGCAGGTGAATGCACCTTTGGGTGGAGTTTGCTTGGATCTTTCTAGGATGAATAAAATTCTAAAAGTGTATACAGAGGATATGCAAGTTGTCGTACAACCAGGTGTAACACGTCAGCAATTAAATCAAATGCTTCATGATACGGGTTTATTCTTCCCAGTTGATCCGGGTGCGGACGCGACTTTAGGTGGCATGGCTGCAACGCGTGCCTCAGGAACTAACGCAGTGCGTTATGGCACAATGAAAGAAAATGTTATGGCGATGGAAATAGTACTGCCGAGTGGGAAATTAATTAAAGTGGGTACGCGCGCCAAGAAATCTTCGGCAGGGTATGATTTAACAAAACTGTTTATTGGGTCAGAAGGAACATTAGGCATTATCACGGAGTTAACATTAAAACTATATGGTATTCCTGAATCTACTGTATCGGGTGTTTGTTCTTTTGAAACAATAAATGACGCATGTAACGCTGTTATTTTGGGAAATCAACTGGGGATTGATTTTGCAAGAATCGAATTATTAGATGTAACATCAATTCATGCTTGTAATATATATTCAAAATTGAATCTAATAGAAAAGCCGACACTTTTTTTGGAATTTCATGGTAGCAAAGTACATACTTCGCATGAAATCGAGCGTTTCCATGAAGTGGTGATGATGAATCAAGGCGGCGCATTTTCTTGGGCGAATAAAGAAGAAGAAAGAGCGTCATTATGGCGCGCGCGTCATGATGCGTGGTGGGCGATCCATAGTCTTTTTCCTGGGAAAAAAGGTGTTTCCACGGATGTATGTGTGCCGATTTCGACATTGGCAGAGTGTATCAAGGCATGTCAACGCGAAATTGAGCTTAGACAATTAAGTGCTGCGATCATTGGACATGTGGGTGATGGTAATTTTCATGTGTTAGTGTTGCTTGATCCTGAAAAAGAAGCGGAAGTAAGTCAAGTAAAAGACTTTATTGATCATTTAAATAGGCTTGCCATACAATGGGACGGCACGTGCACGGGAGAGCACGGGGTAGGACAAGGAAAGATGGACTATCTGTCACTGGAGCATGGATTAGCATTAGAAGAGATGTGCCGTATAAAGTGTGCTATTGATCCTAAAAACAGAATGAATCCAGGGAAATTGTTTCCTGTTTCGCAATTGAATAAGAACTATGTTTGAACATATTGTTGCTTGGTCGTTGGTGATGATTCCGCTGATGTATAGTCCAGGCCCCACGAATATTTTAGTTGCATCTAACGGGGCTTCTTTTGGGTTACGTCGTTCTATGCCACTGATCGCCGGAATTAATTTAGGACTTGTGTTGCAATTGATATTAATTGCTTTTGGTATCGCTCACTTATTTGAACGTTATCATGTCTTGTTTTATGTTTTATATTTCTCTGGTGTGATTTATATGTTTTATTTGGCTTCTGTTTTTTTCTTTTCGAAGGTCAATGAAAAAAAAATAGATAATGCGCGTATAGATTGTGCTTCGATGATGCAAGGTGTGCTTGTCGAAATATTAAATCCTAAGGTGTGGCTCTCTCTTATCATGCTTTTTTCTGTTTTTAGCAAACCTCAAGCAGATTCATCTTGGCTTATTTTATTGTTTGTGTCGGCAACTCTTGTTTTAAATTTGATAAATAATTTTTTGTGGTCATTCTTGGGTGTCTTCTTAGTTAAAACAATATTTGTGGGATCGTTTTCAAAGGTTCAAAATTATTTTTATGGGATATTATTAGCAGCAGTTGCTGTTTGGATGTTGTTGAGTGGAGTTTAAAAAAATGTTTCGTGTTAGGGATCTCGGAAAAATATTTTTATCTAAACAAATAAGGGGGATATGTATGGTAAGAAGGGTCTTTTTAGAAAATACATTTTGTTTTGAACTTAAGGCGGTAGTAACTGCAGTTGGCAGTGATGAAAAGGGTGAATGGGTGAGATTAGATCAAACGATTTTTCATCCTCAAGGTGGAGGACAAAAATCTGATTCGGGCAGCATTGATGGAATTATTAATGTTACTGCTTTAAAAGAGGTTGAGGGGGGTGAACTTAATCATTATGTTGATAAGTCGGGCGTGCTTAATATTGGTCAGGCAGTCGCTTTAAAAATTGATTCTAACTTAAGATTACAATATGCCGCATTGCATACAGCAGGTCATCTTCTTGCTGCCGTTGTAGAAACTAAATATCCCCCTGCTGTGGCAGAGAAGGGGCATCAATTTCCAGGAGAAGCTTATTATATTTTTCGTGGTCCAGTACCGTCAGATAAACAAGGATTTAAAGAAATAGTCCAAGGTGAGATAGATCGGGCGATTAATCAGGAGATGCCTGTTCATGTACTTAATCAAGAAGGGCGTCAGATTCAAGTAGGAGAATATAAGCCGGCGGGGTGTGGAGGTACGCATTTATCTAATTGTTCTCAGATTGCTTTTTTCAAATTTCGTGGTGATCCAAAATCTGCAGGTAAAGGTACATATAAGCTAAGTTATGAGGCGGATTATAAGAGTGATAACTCAGAGGCAAGTCAAACAACTGCTATCACAGCCTCATCCACAGCCTCATCTTCTGCTTGCTAATCTGTCGTATGTGAATGCGCGCTTGAGGGTTTGTCTTTGAGTGCGCAAACATAAGTTTTCATGGTTTCAATAAAACTTAAGTTTTCTTTTTCAAGACCGACTGTAATTCGAAGGTAATTATTCAAATTGTAATTTTTTAAAGGTCTGACGAGGATGCCTTGATTTAATAAAAAAGAATAAAGATGATCTGCCTGCTTTTCATCTTTTAGTTTAAGCAAAATGAAATTACCTACAGAGGCTGTAACGCGTAATCCTAAGTTTATAAGTGATGAATTAAGCTCTGCTAACCATTTTTTATTGTGTTGATAAGAAAGTTCAGTATGTTCGTCATCTTTAAGTGCTGCTATCGCTGCCTGTTGTGCTGGTGTGCTTACATTGTAAGGACCGCGAACACGGTGAATTAAGTCTATTAGAGTATGTGATCCATAACACCAACCTACTCTTAATGCTGCGAGAGCATATATTTTAGAAAACGTTTTTAGAATAATTAAATTGGAATGTTGTTGAGTAAACTCCATGCTGTCGCTGTAGTCATCAAACCTAATAAGTTCAGAATAAGCAGAATCAATCACTAAAGGGATATGTTTCGGGATTTTTTCTAATAGAATTTTAATTTTATTTTTTGGTAGATAACTTCCGGTGGGGTTATTTGGATTGGCGATAAAAATTAATTTTGTTTTCTTTGTAATGTGGGATAGCAGCGTATCAATATCAGGATTTAAGTTGTAGGAAGGGGCTTCAATAGGAATAGCAAATTGTTTTAAAGCATGGAGCTTATACATAATAAAACCAAACTCTGGGAAAAGTACTTCATCACCCGGTTTAACAAAAGCTCGGGTAATCAATGAAATAAGCTCATCAGAGCCTGCGCCACAAGCTATTTGATTTGGATCTAAAATATGTTTATTCGCGAGGGCAAGTCTTAATTGTCGACATTCCCCATCAGGATAACGTGATAGCGTTTGTGTAGATTCAACGAAGGCAGAAACTGCCATGGGTGAAGGACCTAGCGCATTTTCATTTGCTGAAAGATCAATTATGATTTTTTGAGATTTTTTAACTGAAATATCAGACAAGTAATCCGGTATCTTGTAAAGTTCTGGTTGAATTTCTATGCTCACGAAATAATTTCTCCGTTAATACGTCTGATACGATTTTCTCGATGTAATCAGTGATGGTGATATCACGTTTTATGAAAGGTACAATTTCTCTGATTTGTTGGTAAATGGTTTTTGTTACCGTACTTAATTTTTCGGCACCACGCATCTCCACTGCTTGGCAAGCACAAAGGAGTTCAAAGGCAATAATATATTTTGTATTTTGTAAAACTTCTTTTGCGCGACGAGCGGCAACAAACCCAAAGGAGACAATATCTTGAAAATCGGCAGTACTCGTCAGCGATTGAATGGATAAAGGGACGCAAAGCGATCTATTTTCTGCAGTGAGAGACGCTGTCATGAATTGTCCTCCCATTAATCCTAAATTTAAACCCGGATTTTCTGCGCATAAAAACGGGGGTAAGCCTTCGCTATTACGCGCATCTAAAAAACGACCCACGCGCCGATTGGCTAAATTAGAAAGTGTGGTGAGAGCGATGGTCAGGTTATCCATTGCTAATGCAACATATTGTCCGTGAAAATGGCCATTATGAAATATTTCATCATCTTCCGGTGAGATAAGTGGATTATCGTTAGAGGAATTGAGTTCGTCTTCTAGTGTTTGTTTAATAAATTTAAAAATATCAACAATAGGTCCTAATATTTGAGGTGTGCAGCGAATAGAATACGCGTCTTCAATTTGGTGAGTCCCCTGTTTGATATTATTATTTATCTCTTCTCTGAGAATATTTTCAATGGTAGCTTCATCAATAATGAGTTTTGAGTCTTTTAAGACTTCCCAAAGTTGTTCTGCAACAGAGAGTTGTCCTTTATGAGGTTTCATCTGGTGAACGCGAGGATCAAATGGTTTGCCTTTTGCATTTAAGCCTTCAAAAGATAAAGCAGAAAAATCAATGTAACGAGTCAGAAGATTTTCAGCATCCGAATAGACAATGCTGCCTAGACCGACCATGCCTGATGTGCCATTTATCAAAGCCAAACCTTCTTTGAAGCTAAGTTTCATGGGTTCGATATTTGCAAGACAAAGTGTCTCGCTGGCAGGTAAGAATTCGCCATTAATGTATTTTGCGCGCCATTGACCAACACAAACCAGTGCTATGGCGGCAAGGGGCCCTAGATCACCGCTTGTGCCCAAAGAACCTTTCTCGGGGATGGCAGGAATGATGCCGGCATTATAGATTGCAATTAATTTTTCAAGATTTTCTAGAGAAATTGCAGAGTTGCCTCTGCTTAATGAGATAATGCGAGCTAACATAATGGCTCGGACAGTAATATCGTCAAGATAAGAACCCACGTTGGTGGCGACAGCATTAATTAAATTTTCTTGTAGGGTTTGTGCGTGTTCTATCGGTACTAGCCAGGAAACAAAACCACCGCAGCTTGTGTTAACACCGTAAATAATTCTATTTTTTTCAACAAAAGATTCTAATTTTTTTCTGGATAAAGCAACGCGATGCTTGGATGCGTCACTTAGAATAATTTTTTGATGTCGGGTGGCAGCTAAAACAAAATCGGCTAACAAAGTTCTTTTGTCGTGCTGGAGAATGAGAGTCATGGTAAGGTTGCCTATTTAAATTCAGGTGCGTTAATGAGTGCAACGCAAATATTCCTTTCGCCTGAAAAGGCAGTTCGTCCATGAGCGACCAGTGTGTTATCTAGAATGAGTATGTCTGTGGGATCTAATTTTAAATGAATTTCATGTTGTTTCAACGTTTGAAATAAATAAAGTGCTTCTTCATCTGTGACAGGTTCACCATTTCCAAAAAAAACCATGTCTAGCATGTGCGGGTAGTGTTTTCTTGCATATTCAAGATGTTCATAATCTTCTTGTCTTTGATCATGCTTAGCCCAGGTCATCAGACTGATGGGAGGGAAAAAATGGGCTTGGTTAAACCAGATTTCTTTTTTCAAAATGGCGTGAGTTTTGAGTGCGGGTAGTGTTTCTTGCCAAAGTTGTAATACGGTGTCATCTATCCACTCTGTTTTCCATCCTTTTTTTTTGGCGATCTTGTCTACTTCTGTTTTATCGCAAGTATTAAAGACTTCTTCCCAAGGTTTTTTTATTCCTGGTTTTTTTTCTAATGTTTTTTTGGAAGGTAAGCTACGTCGAAGTTGTAAGCCGGAAGATTGAAATTTATTAATGATTTGCGCTGGCAATCCCATAGTAAAATTTTGCATATTACCCAAAGTAGATTCACCGCCGATACAATTTGAAGAATGACAGAAAAACGCAATTCTGTCGGGGGGGTTGTGAGTGTATGCCATTTCTTGATGCAGGGGGATGGACCAGTTTGGTGGTGTGTAAGTGGCCGTCATGATTTTTCCATAAACTTGTTCGCGTGGTGATGTGCCGCCGACATAATCACGTAATTGCATGGAAGTTGATATAAGAAGTTTTTGAAAAGTTTCTGCATTGTTTATACAGGTCAATCCTTTAATTAAAAGAGCACCCGAAGTGTTGAGTGTTGAATAAAGTTCTGTTTTTAATTCAGAAAACCAAGCGCAAGCATCGGTGAGTGTAGCAGAAGTGTTTTGTTTAATATTCCACTGAATAGGAAATTGTTGGTCATTGATGTTGCGTGAGAACATGAAAGTGCCTAAATTTTTTAATTGTATTCATAAATTAAATTTATATTATGGAGAATATTAACATAGAAATATAAAAATAAAATAACTACAGTTAGTAATAGTAAAAAATGCGAGTTCGATATAAGAAATTAATAGAAACGTTTGTCAAGACACGAAAGGAGTGGCTGAAAAAATTTATCGAATTACTAAATGGATTTTTTCATCATGATATTTTTCGTAGACTGATTAGTCGGCTCAATCCAAAAGAATTTCAGAATTCCTTCGAGTTAAAACGCTTGTGTTTTTAATTACAATGCCATATAAGCAACTATGTGTCATAAGTTAGGCAATTTATACGATAAAAAATTTTTTGGAGGGACATCAATGAGATCAGCTATCCTGTTTCTTGGTACATCGCTAGTCGGTGCGCAATATATCTGCGCAGCTATTGAACCTCTTGGTTTTCGCCCTATTTTTCTCCTAAAAATTGACGAGTATTTGGGCACTCCCAGACATGCAATAGAAGCCTGTGAGCATTATGAAGCCGATGTAAACTCCTCACAAGATATTTTTCGAGCAATAAAAGAACATGATCTTATGAAAGACGTGGTTGCCGTCACTTCTCTTTTGGATGAGGTTTTACCAAACGCATGCGCTGTTGCTACACAATATAAGATTATCGGTCCTGATCCCAAATTGGCATATCTAACTGATAAAGCAAGAGTACAGAAAATAATTCCGGAATTTAGCCCACCAAGTTTCTCTTTTAATTTGACTGAGCTTACAAATGAACAATTAAAGCAATTTCTTCAACGCTGCTTTGATTTCCAAGAATTTATATTAAAACCCGGAGTATCTTCCGGAGCTGTGGGTATGTCTATTCTAAAGAGAACGTTATCTGCTGACGACATTAGACAACAGATACATGATTCTAAAATTGAGGGTGCTGAAACCACTCAAAATTGGATGTTACAACCGCGCATCACTGGTCGTCTTCATAGCTTAGAAGGCTATGTAAAAGATGGTCGCGCTTTCTTTTTTGGTTTTTCGCGACGAGCGAGAAAAGCATTAACAGAGAGCATTACTGAATTCCCTGTAGACAAAGCGCTACCTATTGATATTCAACGTCGTTGTCAAGAAGCGATAGAAGCATTAGTAAAACGTTCAGGTTATATGAATGGCTATTTTCATTGCGAATTCATTATTACTCCAGAATCAGCCTATTTAATTGACGGAAATATGGGCAGAATAGCGGGAGCCGCAATTGTTCAACAAATTGCTTTAGTATTTGGTAAAACTCCTCCTGAAATTTATAGACATGTTTTTGATTTAGGCTTGTTCAGAGGTGTGCATACTTCTGATTTTATATATCAAAAGGTTAATGATGAACCAACTTTGAGCATTAATTATTGTTTAGAACAAGATAGTGTCGTATTGGATGTCATTCCACCTGCCGATATGGTTTGTTTCCATATGCAAGTTGCTGATAATGGTAAAGCGATTCAAGCTATAGGTAAAAGTGATACTGCTTGGGTTGGCTTATTAGCTGGAACCCGGGCTAATGTGCTTGCAGAAATAGAGCGTTTTGTTATTAATACAGATCGAGGCTTTGTTCGCCCATTTTATATCCTCACAGAGGAAACACCATTAAAAGAAAGTTTTTTGAACATAGCGTGTAATGATCTTTATACAGGCCCAGCCCAGACAATAGCTCAACAAAGTGATACACAAAGAGGTAACGAGGTGACAACAAGTACAGCTTCAGCTACAAACATTTCAGAACAACAATTACGACCTTGAACTTAGTCCGATATTTTTGCTAACAGTAATTAATAATAAAAACTAATCGGTATAGGGTAAGTTATTACGAGGGGCGAGGTGATGAGGAGCTTGCTTGATTATGATGAATTTCTTCAAATAAATTCATCAAGATTCGTATCTTGTCATCGATGAGGTGATTAATAATAACGGGATCGTTGCCTCTGATTTCATTGACCATGCCTATGATGATTTCTTTATAACGCCTGCCTTCTTCTGATTGAGGTGATGCTGTCGGGACATTTTGTTTTATTTTGCCGGATAATAAAATTTCTGCAAGGGTGTTGTAAATGCGATCATTTGTTAATTTATCACTACTATAGTTTTCTGAGTGGACAAGATATTTGATAAGTGTTCTCAAGTAGGTTTGTGATGCTTGGTCGGTGATGTGGGTATTTTCAGTTAGCTTCCCCTCTGCTTGAGTTAATTGACCAATGTAAAAATTTATTAAATGAGGTTCCGTTATCTGAAGTTCGAATTGAGTAAAGGACGTCTGAGTCGCGCTGCGATTAACAAGGTGAGGAAGGTGTAACCTTTCATGATAGTTTTCGATTATTTCATCGCATTTGCCTTTTGATTCTATCATTCCGGGGTAATTGGCAGGTAGTTGATCACCCAGTCTCAACAAATGGGATAATTGCTCGAGAATTTCAATTGTTGTTTCTGCTGATAAATTTTGTTTTTCAAAAAGTTGGTTTAATCTTAAAATGGTGTAATTAAGATCATCATAAGATTTTTTATATTCGATGTTACGTTTTAATAGATCTTCGATTGGTGATAGAAGTGTTTTATCTGTTAGCTGCGTACTTTCAAGATTTAATTTTTGTAGAGTGTAATTAGTTTTAAGTGTTTCAGCAATCGCTCTTATACTAAAAGAGCCTATCTTGTTATTTGCAAGATTTAATTCTTGCAGTGTATGGTTGATTTTGAGTGCGTCAGCAATGATTATTACATCGCCCAGGTTTATCCGGGTATTTTCAAGATCTAATTTTTGTAGCGTCTGGTTGGTTTTAAGTGCGTCAGCAATGCTTGTTGCAGTGGCCGTATTTAAAAAATTATTTGCAAGATTTAATTCTTGTAGTGTGTGGTTGGTTATGAGTGTGCGAGCAATGCTTATTGCGCTGACATCGCTTATGATGTTATCGCTAAGATCCAATTTTTTCAGTGTGCTATTGACTTGGAGTACTTTTGCAATAATGAGTCCTCCTATGTCTCCTAAGCCATTTCTTCGAAGACTTAATTCTGTCAATGTATGATTAGTTGAGAGTGCTTCTGTAAGAATATGCGCGCCAAGCTCATGCAGGCCACTCTTATTAAGATTTAATTTTTGTAGGGTATTGTTTTGTTTGAGTGCTTCAGCGAAAAGAGAGGATGTTTTTGTGTCCATCACATAATTATTTCCAAGGTTTAATTCTTGTAAGGTTTTGTTGACTTTGAGTGCCTCTGCAAGCGCTTGTACACCACCGTTATTGATTAAATTATGTTTGAGATAGAGTGTTGTAATTGAGTCGTTAGTCGTGAGTACTTCAGCAAGTGCTTCTGCGCCAGCGTCACCTATTGAATTATGGTCGAGATCAAGTACTTTAACGGATTGATTGACTTTAAGTGCGCCGGCAAGGGCTTTTGCCCCTTGAGGGCCTATTTTATTTTTTTCAAGTAATACTGCCATCGCGGTATGATTAGTCTTGAGTGTTTCAGAAAGCGCTATTGCTTTAGCATCGTCTATGTTCTTTTCACGCAAATCGAGTATCACTTCTGGATTATTTTCTTCGATACTGCTCGTGTGATTCTCTTGAGATGTTGTCGTTTCAGGGTGTTCTTCTTGTGATGTCAGTAATTTTACGTGTCGGACGGTGGATATGACATATTCTATGAGGTTATCAATTTCAAGCGTATCTAAAGATTCTCGGATTTTAGAAATCAAGGTCTCATATCGTCTTCTTATTAATAGTTCAGAAGGTGTTTCTAAAAGCGCCATACTTCCGCTGTGTGCTCTCATGAAAGATTGAGCGATATCATATCTCATGTTTTTTTCTATTTTTCCAGAATTAATAATTTTTATTAAAAGCTCATACATAGGATAAACGAGCAATGGAGAGGAACAACTTTTATTGTAATTTTCTGCATGCACAAGGTAGGCAATGAGTGTTCTGGCATATTCTTTGAATCCTGGATCGGTGAATTCTATTTTTTCCATGAAAGGTTCTTCTAAACCTGATAATTGTGAAAGATATAAACTTGTTAGTTCAAACTGTGCTGCGGAATAGCCTATCTGGAGTTCAGAGATACCTTCAAAAATAGGCAGGAGATGATCTTCGAGTAATGTAAATTGATTGCTACTAATATCAAGCCTAAAAAACCAAGCGAAAGACTCATGGATAAATTTATTGGTTTCATTTATAAATTTATCCGCCATAAAATCAGGTAGTTTATTTAGATCATTAAAAAGGGTAACTAAGTTATCGATGATATAGATTGACCTATCAATGTTTCCTTTTTCAAAAATTTCTTCTAAAGCGTTAAGTGTCAAGAGAATTCTTTTGGATAAAGATTCATAACTAAGATTTCTTTCCAATAATTTTTTTACCTTTTCAAGGGCGTCTCGATAGGAGGGGGTATAGGAATAGGGAGGTTTCAGGTTTAGGTTTGTAAGGGTTCTATTTGTTTCAAGTTCTACCGCTAGGTGAACAAGAGCCGTTTCTCCTATGCTGTTCTTGCTGAGATCTAAGGTTTTAAGTGTTTTATTAATCGAGAGGGCTTCTGCAATTGTTTTTGCATCCGTATCACTTATTGATTTAAGCTCAAGATAAAGTGTTGTTATTGAATCATTGTTTCTAAGTATTTCCGCGATCGCTTGCATGCCTGCATTACCTAATGAGGTATAGCTAAGGCGAAGTGTTTTTATTGAGTGGTTCACTTTAAGGGTTTCTGCGATTGCTTGTATATCCATATCGCTTCTTGAACTATGTTCAAGATGGAGTGTTGTTATTGATTGATTCATTTTAAGGGCTTCTGTGAACGTTTGCATACCTGCATCACTTATAGAATTATTATCAAAGTGAACTGTTTTTATTGTTCGATTTTCTTTAAGAGCTTCTGCAATCTCTTGTATGCCCGCATCACTTATTGAATTATCAATAAGCTGAAGTGTTGTTATTGTTTCATTTACTTTAATGGCTTGTGCGATCGCTTCTGCATCTTCATCACTTATTGAATTAGAGTTAAGAGAAAGTGACCTTATTGTTTTATTTACTTTAAGGGCGTCTGTGATCGCTTTCACACCCGCGTCTTTTGTAGAGTGATGCTCAAGGAAAAGCGTTTCAATGTGTGGATTATTGCAAAGCGCGTCAGTAAGGGTATGCGCGATAGTATCGTTTATTACAGTTGAGCCAGGGTTGAGAGAAAGTGTTGTAACTTCAGTGTATTTTTTTCTGATGGTGCGAATGACATATTGAAAATCATTTTCTAATTTTTCATTATCAATTATTATTTCTTGCTGATTTTCTAATTCTATTGTTTTTTTCAGGATCTCATATTGGGTTTCATTTTTAGTCTTTGTTTCTTGGGTGCGTTGTATGGCATGAGGAAGACTTCCAAAAAGAAATCCTAAACCGAAGGTGCTTAAGCCCAATGCCCAGGATGCTTTAGAATGTAACTTGAGCCAAGCCGTAACAGAAGGTTCACACTCAAATCTTGCTTCCTCATCACTATAGCCTTGCTTGCGGTATTTTTTATAAAGCTTGCTAAGTATGGGATTGTATCCGTATTTTCCTGCTGCTAGATTTTTTATTTCCCGATATGAGTATGATTTTGGTTGTAGTGACAGATCATCGTCAAGATAGCTAACCAAGTCGTCGTCAAAATAACGGCTATCTAGACTATGTTTTTTTGCAAAATCTAAAACTTTAAGATAAGAGGTCGGTGTTTTGATGCCAAAGCCGGTGTTGATACGAAGATGAGGAAGTGTTCTTTTAAGTAAGTTTATGCATTTTTCTACTTCGTTTTGCTGAAAGTTTGTTTTTCCTTGCATTTCATCGAGAGCTGACTCTATCAGGTTTGCTTTATATTTGGATATCGAATTATTTTCTTTTTCTAACCGTGTTTGTTCTTGTTGAATTAAGTCATGTAAGTCTTGAAAAATATTTTTTTTACCAGGAGAAAGTAAATATTGAAAATTGACATTGTTATAAAGATAATTTTGCAAATCATGTGTTATTGTAAAGAAATCAGAATTCATGAAATAACTGACATAATCTTTTTTTTCGGTGTTTTCATCGCAATTTGTTAAAGCTTGAGATGCTTCATGATAGATTTGTGAAACAAAAGTAATAGTATTTTTATAATTTTTTGGTTTTTCTTGATGTTCCGTGATGACTTTGCATAATTTTTCTGACAGAGCTTCTTGATATTTTTTTCGTGGACGGAAGAGATGATATGTGGAAGTCAGCGCCATTAAAGGCGTGAGTGTGAGTTTTTTATTTTTTAGTTCTGCGAGAAATTTTGTCTTGTTTTGTTCGATGATGATGCCAGTGTGTTCTGTGTTTTGGCTTTGTTCAGAAGAATTCTGAAAAATTAAAATATCCCCAGTTGCGAGCTGATCGAGACTGTCAAAATAGCGGGGTAGTTTGTCAATTCGAGGCATGACAACCTCAATTTATGAAGAAAACAAACGCCATTATACAATAGTTTTGTTATTCCAAAGATTAAGGTTTTATTAAAGGACGCCTCTAAAAATTGTCTTTTTACATTCTCTGTAATTCGCGGTACTCATTACAGGCTACATTTACGCTTCGCTTCTTTCAGGCCGAAGGCCTGGCAACGAAGTTTAGCCCAGCCTAAGGCAAGCTTGCTTGCCGCAAGGCTGGGTAATGATAAAAATAGATTTCAGCGCTGTAAGCGCGAAACAAAATAATAATAAAGGAAGCTTTTTTTTTATTTTTAAAACCCCTCACCCGCCTCGCCAAAGCGCTACGCGTTTTGGCGTTGGCACCCTCTCCCCTTTTTAAAAAAAGGGGAGAGGGGAGTTTTTGTGGTAGATATTTGAAAAATATCGTGAAAAGAACAAAAAGAAAAACTTAAGGGTAATTGAAAGGGCTGGGCTAAATTTTCTGCCTGAAAACCGAAAATTAAGCCTTGACTTCAACACAGTAACCTACTTTTAGCTTCGCTCCATTATGGGCTACGTTTATATGCTTTTAAAAATTCATGCACCTCGCTCTAACGCAAAATTTCTAATTTTTAGAGGTTTCCTTAAAAATCAAAAAAATGATTTATTTGTTTTTCCGAAACAAGCGCTAGTGTATTTGGCTCCCACTTTGGAAGTTGATCTTTGTCGATGAGTAAAGCACGAATGCCTTCATAAAAATTGGGATCTTTTAGGAAATTTTTAGTTAATGTGCTTTCCATTTTTAAACAGTTTGAAAAATCAAGGTTTTTGGCTTTTTGAAGTTGTTCAAATGTGGTTTTTAAACTTAAAGGTGAACTCTTTTCTAGATTTTTCAACGTAACTTTCGCCCAAACCGTATTTTCAGTTTTTAAGTTTTCAAAAATTTCTTCAACAGAAGAGGCGCTGAAACAACGCTGTATTTCTTCCAAGGGAAAGTCAGTGAGTTTTTCTTCATGATGGAAGGGCAGCAGGCATTCTCGTATGCTGTGATTAGAAAAACTTTCTAATGAAAATAAAGCTGATTTTATTTTCTCAAGAGAAATATTTCTAAAAAAATAATCCGTCAGTTTTAAAAAGCAAGTTTGTGCTGCATGAATACGCGCTCCCGTTAGCCCTAAATAAAGCCCCGTTTTGTCAACGCAACGCGATAAAAAATAACTGCTCCCTACGTCAGGATAAAAACCAATGGCGGTTTCAGGCATGGCAAAGCTAAAATTTTCTGTTGCGATGCGATGACTACCATGAATGGATATGCCTGCTCCACCTCCCATGGTGATGCCATCTAAAAAAGCAATATAAGGTTTGGGATAATGATAAATAAGATGATTTAAGCGATATTCACTCTGAAAAAATTGGTGTAATTCTTCATGATGCGCCATGCCTTTTTCATACACTGCTTTTATGTCACCGCCTGCACAAAAAGCTTTGTCGCTTGAAGAGGAAATTAAAATTAATTTGATGTGCGGTGCTTTTTCCCAGACTCGGAGTTTTTGATACAAAGCTAAAATCATATCGTGATTTAAAGCATTGTAAACCTTGGGGCGATTTAAAATAACTTCACCCATAAACTGGGTTTCTTTGAAAAGGATAAAATCAGTCGACATTATTCACCTGTAAATTTTGCTTTTCGTTTTTCTAAAAAAGCACGGACACCTTCTTCTTTGTCTTTGCTTGCACAACATAAACCAAAATATGTGGCTTCAAGGTTGAGGGCTTCTTCTAGTGTGAGATCATAACCATGGTGAACAGCATCTAAAACAGAGCGTAGGGCGAAAGGTGCATGATCGATTATCGTTTCTAGTAGCGTATGCGCTCGAATAAGTAAATTTTCAGGCGCAGTAATTTCTGAGATTAAACCCCATTGTAATGCGGTGTCTGCAGAAATACTGCCGCCACTTAAACATAAATCCAGCGCGCGACCTTTTCCAATTAAGCGTGCGAGACGTTGCGTGCCGCCATAGCCTGGAATTAAACCTAATTTTACTTCAGGTTGGGCAAACTGCGCTGTGGATGTTGCAATGCGTAAACTGGCCGCCATCGCAAGTTCACAACCTCCGCCAAAAGCATAACCCTTGATGGCCGCTAAAGAAGGTTTGCCCAGATTTTCAAGAAAAGAAAAAATAGCTTGGCCTGTGCGTGCAAACGAAAAACCTTGTTCGGCATTAAGCGCTGCAATTTGTTTGATGTCAGCACCTGCGCAAAATGATTTTTCACCGGCGCCTGTTAGCAAAAGCGCTTTTGTTTGTGAATCTTGTTTTGCATCATGCAATGCTTTTTGAAGATCCTCGAGTAATGCTTTGTTGAGCGCATTTAAACGTTCAGGACGAGACAGTGTGATCGATAAAATACCTTTGTTATTGAGTTCTATTTCTAAATTAGAAAATGAATCCTTCATGATTAAACTCCTAGTTTATTTTCCTTTTTTTTCAAAAGACGAAAAATATTTTTTTTATGCCTGTAAATAATCAATAAAGACATCAAGAAAATAGGTAATACGACGAGGGGGCGATAAAAATAAAATGTAATAAAAGGTGCTAAGACCGCAGTGAGAATAGAAGCTGCCGAGGCATAATGAAAGAGCTTGGCAACGATGACCCATAACATAATAAGCAGTAAGGCGATGGGCCATGACAACATGAGCAATACACCAAAAAAAGTTGCAACCCCCTTACCGCCTTTAAACTTAAAAAAAAGAGGAAAGCTATGGCCTAGAATGGCAGCAAGGCCAATATAGCCTTGCAACAATAAAGAAAGATGAAAATGATGGGCTATTACCAGAGGAACAATGCCTTTTAAGGCATCTCCTATAAAAACAACAGCGGCCACCTTTTTCCCTGCGATGCGTGATACATTGCTTGCCCCTGGATTACCTGAACCTTCCTTGCGAGGATCAGGCAAGCCTAATAATTTACAAATTAAAATGGCGCTTGAAATTGAGCCTAATAGATAAGAAAAAATAAGCAATACAATAAAAATTAAAATTTGCATAATAAGACCTTGTTTTCTAAGATGGTTTCTTTGATTAAGGGGGAGGATAAAAGAATGAGTATGCAACAACAAGTGAAATCTGACAATTTGATTTGGATTGATCTGGAGATGACAGGTCTTGATACATCTCGTGATTATATTATTGAAATTGCCACATTGGTGACGGATGTTGATTTGAATGTCCTAGCCCAGGGGCCTATTTTTGCAATTCGTCAACCCGATGAAATTTTAGAGAGAATGGATAAGTGGAATACTCGACAACATAAGGCTTCAGGCTTGGTTGAGCGAGTGAAGCTGAGCCAAATTTCTGAAAAAGAGGCCGAAAGTGAAACTTTATTATTTATTAAAGAATATGTTAAACCTAAAAAATCACCGATGTGTGGGAACAGTGTTTGCCAAGATCGACGTTTTTTATCACGATTTATGCCTGAATTAGAGCAATATTTTCATTATCGAAATTTAGATGTCAGTACGCTGAAGGAATTAGCCTTGCGTTGGAAGCCGGAGATTGCAGCGAATTTTAAAAAAGACTCTCAGCATATTGCTTTACAAGATATTTTAGATTCAATTGCAGAGTTGCGTTATTATAGGCAGCATTTTTTGACTCTTTAAATTCTGAACTTTTTCGCGGATAAATTTTTTATTTTTTAAGAATTGCGAAAAGGTGTCGATGGTGGGAGTGAGTTTTCTATTTCTATTTCTATTTCTGTTCTTTCTTGGCTAGTAGCAGGTCGTTTTCTGGGATGATATAAGAAAGTTTCTTCTGCGCCTGATAAAGGAGGCGGTTCGCTATCTATAACTACTTCTATTTCTTCATGGCTTGAAAGGGCAGCTTGTTTTTCATCTCTTCGATAATATTCTTCTTCAAGAGTTGGAAAAAAACGAGGGGGAGGAGAAAGAGGTTCTTCATCACTTTCTACTTCTATTTCTATTCCTAGTTGGTTTTCAGAAGTATTTTCCTCTTTAAAAAAAGTCTGGACAGTGTTTGCTTCTAAGGAGAATTGGCATCGAGGCGACGATGTTTGTGTTTTAGAGGCTTCTTTTTTTAATAATGTAGTGAAAATCGTATGAAATTCCCTACGATTCTGAGGTAGCTCGTGGTATTTTACAATATGTTCTATTCTGAAATAAAGCATGATTTTTGCGTGATATTGAGGATTTGTTCTGATGATATTGATGTCGGATAAAGGGAGATGAGGCAAAATTTCATTGCAGAGAAAAAATGAAAAATCATTACTTTTTTCTGCTTCTTCAATTATTTTTTTTGCGATTTCTGACAATTTATTTTTTGCATCTTCTTTAATTTTTTTTTCTACGATTTTTTCTTCTTTTTCGGTTTTGTCTTCTTCCTCTTCTTCTTCTATCGGTGGAGGGCTCGTAAAAATTTCCGAGGTGTACACTCGAATCTGGCTTATGAAATCATAGATTAACTGAATTTGTGTTTCTGTGATCATATATGTAAAAAAATTAAATGAATTTAATCTTTCCATTCTAACACTTCTCTTATTAACGGAATATGAATTTTTTTGCTATAAATTAAGTATTGATATTATTTTTTTAAAAGGTGAGAGCAATGCGTTATGAACGTTTTGTCTTTGTAGTATTGGCGCCACTAGCTAGGAACGCCAAAGTTTTACAAACCAGGCGTTTGAGAAATTCTTCGATAATGGGACATGTTGATAATAACAGTGGGGAATATATTTCATGTGCTGACTATGAGGAGGCAGCTAAATCATGTGCTGAGGATGGTTTATAAGCATTCTTTCAAAAGATTCAACGGAAAATGATCGGATTAAAGAGATATCTCGAAAAGAAGGTTCTTTTTGAAGAAGCTTATCACCTTCTAAATCAGCAAAGAGTTAAAGAAGCGATGATAGAACAAGTGTGTATTAAATCTTATCCTAATCCTAGACTTGGGATATAGAAGTTTAACGTTGCAGAGAAATATTTTTCTCTTCTGCGTGGGGCTGATTGAATCGTTCTTCGATGCGTTCAGCGGTGAGCCTGACTAGTTCTTCGAAAGAAAGACTCCCAGCTTCTACAACGACAGCTGTCATTTTAGATTTAGGTCCATCGACAGGTATTTTTATTGTGGCAGCGCGCAGGCGCATTTTTCGTAGTTCGGCACAAAAAGCTTGTAAGCGTTCTTCCTGTTCTTGTTCAGAAAGAGGTTTGTCGCTGGATTGCAGAGTGATTTCAAAGTGAGTGCGTGAGGTGGGTTGTTTAGGATCGTCAGTTCTTGTGGGGCGTACTGCGTAAGTTACTAAACTTCTAGTGTTTGCTAACTGTGTTGATGTTATGCCTGACATCAATGTTAATCTAACAGGGTCAAAAAATTGATGTAACCTACGGAACATAAAATCTTCTCCATGCAACCATAAATGATAAAAACCCCGCATTATGCGGGGTTTTTATCGAGTGAAATTACATCATACCGCCCATACCACCACCCATGCCGCCCATGTCGCCAGCACCTGCATGTGAATGGTCTTCTTTCTTAGGTAGATCAGCTATCATGCATTCTGTTGTGATCATCAAACCTGCAACAGAAGCTGCATTTTGTAATGCAGTGCGCGTGACTTTTGTGGGATCTAAGATGCCCATTTCAATCATGTCACCATATTCGCCTGTACTTGCGTTATAGCCAAAATTACCTGAATTAGCACGAATCTTCTCAACCACAACAGAAGATTCAGCACCTGCATTTGCTACGATTTGACGTAAAGGTGATTCCATTGCACGGCAAGTTAATATAATGCCGACATTTTGATCTTCGTTGTCACCTTTCAAGTTTTTAATGGCTTGCAATGCACGAATCAATGCAACACCACCGCCTGGAACAACGCCTTCTTCAACCGCTGCACGTGTTGCATGCAAAGCGTCTTCTACGCGTGCTTTTCGTTCTTTCATTTCAACTTCTGTCGCTGCACCAACTTTAATAACAGCCACACCGCCTGAAAGTTTTGCTACACGTTCTTGCAGCTTTTCTTGATCATAAGTGGAGGTGGTTTCTTCGATTTGAGCGCGAATTTGTTCGACACGCGCTTTAATGTCGGTTGGAGAACCGGCACCATCGATGATAGTGGTGTTGTCCTTTGTTATTAAAATACGTTTTGCAGAGCCTAAGTCATCTAATTTTGCTGCTTCCAAAGAAAGACCGACTTCTTCTGCAATGACATTGGCACCTGTGAGAATAGCAATGTCTTGTAACATCGCTTTTCGGCGATCACCAAAACCAGGAGCCTTCACAGCGCATACTTTTACAATGCCACGAATGGTGTTAACCACGAGAGTTGCTAAAGCTTCACCTTCAACGTCTTCTGCGATGATTAATAAAGCGCGACCTGCTTTTGCAACACCTTCTAAAATAGGTAACATTTCACGAATATTACTGATTTTCTTGTCAACCAATAGAATATAAGGTTGTTCCAATTCGCAACTCATGTTTTGTTGGTTGTTGATGAAGTAAGGAGAGATATAACCACGATCAAATTGCATGCCTTCTACTGTCGTTAATTCATTTTCAAGGCTATTGCCATCTTCAACCGTAATAACACCTTCTTTACCTACTTTAGTCATGGCTTGTGCGATGATATTACCAATCGCTTCGTCTGAGTTTGCAGAAATCGTGCCAACTTGTGCGATGGATTTGTCATCTTTGCAAGGTTTGGAAAGTTTCTTTAAGGCTTCAACTGCTGCTGTAACAGCTTTATCAATCCCTCGTTTCAAATCCATAGGATTCATACCAGCGGCAACGGCTTTGATACCTTCGGTTAAAATAGCTTGCGCTAATACGGTTGCAGTGGTTGTGCCATCGCCTGCCGCATCTGATGTTTGTGAAGCCACCTCTTTCACCATGAGTGCGCCCATATTTTCATGTTTGTCTTCTAATATAATTTCTTTTGCAACAGAGACCCCGTCTTTTGTGACAGTGGGTGCGCCAAATGATCTATCTATAACAACATTGCGACCTTTCGGGCCTAATGTAATTTTCACTGCGTTTGCAAGTTTGGTAACACCTGCCAGCATTGATTGTCTTGCTTCGTCTGAATAACGTAATTCTTTTGCCATAGTTATATCCTCAATGATAAATTAAAAAATTAGTCGATGATCGCCATAATGTCTTCTTCGCGTAATACAAGGAATTTTCGAGCGTCAATCTCGATTTCACTACCTGAATATTTTCCGAAAAGAATGTTATCACCTTTCTTAACATCTAGTATGCGGGTGTCGCCATTGTCTAAGCGTCTGCCTGGGCCGACAGCTACGACTTTAGCTTTGCTTGGTTTTTCTGCGGCATTATCAGGAATAACAATACCACCTGCTGATGTTCGTTCTGTTTCAAGTCGTTGAACAATGACACGATCCCCTAAGGGACGAAGGTTGATGCTTTCAGACATGTTTTACTCTCCTTATTTAGGGCATTTCTTTTTAGAGATACCCTTATGCTATGTGAAGATTTCAATCTTGAAAAAGAGAGGCTTTTTGAAAAGCTTGGCACTCTCGTTTTTAGACTGCTAATGATAATCCACCCAGAATTACTGTCAAGATATTTTCATTCTGGGTACCTAAATTAAAATGGGCGGTTGTATCTGGTTTTCAAGTGATTTTTCAAGTAGCCTCAGAATTTATGTCTTTTAACGAGGGGAAGTTCATGAAGAAGGGGTGGATAGTAGGGATACTTTATTTTTTTATGGCTTTAGGGCATGCGGCCCAAGGGGCTTTGCCGGCAAGCCAAGCGTTTGAATTTTCAGGAAAACAAGAGGGGGCAAAAGTCATTTTACAATGGAATATTGCGCCGGGTTATTATCTTTATAAAGAACATTTTAAATTTGAATTGATGCCAGAGGGGGCTATTCCTCTAGGAAAAGTGCTATTTCCTTCTGCGATACAGAAACAGGATAAATTTTCAGGTAAGCATCAAGTCTATGCTAAACAACTTAAATTAGTTGTGCCGTTAAGCGATGCTTTAACGAATAAAAGTAAATTGCAAGTAACCTATCAAGGCTGTTCTGAAAAAGGGTTTTGTTATCCTCCCATGAAACAAGTCATTTCGCTTGATGGTGTAGAAAAAGAGGCGGGTTTAAAAAACATAAGTGAAGCCAAAGAGAGTTTCTCAGAAAGAATGATGTTGTTTTTTCAAGAAGGCGGCGTGTTTGTTTTATTATTAGGGTTTTTCGGTTTTGGTATTTTACTGAGTTTTACACCTTGTGTGTTGCCCATGATCCCGATTTTATCGAGCATTATTCTGGGACAAGAAGGCAAGCTGGGTACATTCCGTAGTTTTTCTCTTTCACTCTTGTATGTGTTAGGCATGTCCATTGCCTATGCGATAGCGGGTGTGTTGGCAGGGTTGGCGGGTAGTCATTTACAAGCGTATATGCAATGTCCCTTGGTTTTAACGACCTTCAGTATTTTATTTATTATTTTAGCTTTATCTTTATTTGGATTATTTGATTTGCGCCTACCTTCTTTTTTGCAACACCATGCGACACATTTAAGTAATAAACAAAAAAGTGGAAGTTTTATTGGTGCTTTTTTCATGGGGTTTTTATCTATTTTAATTGTGTCACCGTGTGTGAGTGCGCCTCTGGTGGCAGCATTAAGTTTGATTAGCCAGCGTGGAAATTTAGTTTTAGGTGGTTTCGCATTATGGATCATGGGATTAGGGATGGGTCTGCCTTTATTGTTGTTAGGTACGTTTGGCCCACGCTTGTTACCGAAAACGGGGAAATGGATGCACGTGGTGAAGGCATTTTTTGGTGTCATCATGTTGGGTTTAGCGATCACTTTAATTTCTCGTTTCCTGCCTGAGTTTATTTCTTTGGTGCTATGGGGTGGTTTATTGATTATTACAGCGATCAATATGGGGATTTTTACGCCGCTACCCAACCGTGGTATAGAGCGTGCTTGGCAGGGTGTTGCTTACATTTTATTTGTCTACGGCATTATTTTATTAGTGGGTGCGGCGCAAGGAAATGGTAATCCTTTAATGCCTTTGAAAAAAGAAAAGAAGACCTTTGAAAAATCAGATTTAAGTTTTCATATTGTTAAAACGCCTGAAGAGTTATCGAGGGCGCTTTCAAAGGCAAAAGGGCATTATGCCATGATAGATTTTTCTGCCAAGTGGTGTATGTCATGCAAGCAAATGGAAGCATTTACTTTTACAAACCGAGCTGTGCAAGAAAAATTGAAAAATCTTGTTTTGATCAAAGCGGATATTTCATCTGTGAATGAGGCAACGACGCGCATGCAAAAAAAATATGATGTTATTGCACCGCCCACGCTTTTATTTTTCAATCCTGCCGGTAAATTTTTAAAAGAAAAAACGCTCGTGGGTGAGGTGGATGCGGATAAACTTTTAAAAAGTTTAGAGACCTTAGAATGATTTTTTATGGATGTGATTGGATTCCAGGATGTTTGTTGCAAAAACTTATAATGTAGTTATACTGTAAATATGAAAAATATTATATTTGAATGGGACCCTATTAAGGCGTCCATTAATAAGCAAAAACATCGCATTACATTTGAAGAAGCAAAAACGATATTTTATGACGAAAACGCGATTATTATTCATGATCCAGGGCATTCTGATGATGAAGATAGGTTCGTCATGTTAGGATTGAGTGCGATCCTACGCATGCTGATTGTAGTTCATTGTTATCGGAAAGAAGAGAAGATTATACGTATTATTTCAGCCAGGAAAGCAACTAAAAAGGAATTAACTTATTATGGTGATAGTTTATGAAAAAAGAATATGATTTTTCGAAAGCGAAAAAAAATCCTTATATTCATGATCTGAAAAAGCAAATTACCATCAGGCTTGATGTTGATACAATCGATTATTTTAAACAGCTATCTAAAGATAATGAAATTCCTTATCAAACACTTATTAATTTTTATTTACGTGATTGTGCGAAAAAACACAAAAAATTCCATACTGAATGGACCCCATAATCAAATAAGATACGATGCTAGAAAATCCTCCTGTGCAAGAGAAAGGGAAATTATAGGTAATTTTAAATTTATCCCCTACAGAGAACTTAACTCCAAGAAAAGGCGCAGTTAATAGTTTGTTAATCTTTTTAGTCTGGTTTCGCTCTACAATATTTTCTCATTTTTATAATCATGATATAGAGAGATTTTTATGCCAAACGAATCTGAAATAAATGAAAAAGCACAAGAAGTAGGTATCCAAGATTTGCCTGACGAGCTGTTAATAGAAATTCTCTCACAACTGTCATCAGACTGTCATCAGAAGAGATAGAAAAGCTAGTAAAAGCGGTGCGTCCTGAAAAAAAATCACGACAGAATGATTTTTTTGCCCTCGGATTTTTTGCCAGTCAACCTATTTTATTAAAACTCCTAGAACATATTGCGCACGCTGAAAAAGAGGATGTAGCAGCAGCAGAGAGACTACTAGAAAGCTATCCGGAACTTCTTTATATGTTTTCTAATGTGATGGATTATTCTTTAAGGAAATTTCCAAAAGTAAGCGCTCTACAACGTTTTGGTATCCCCTGGAATCTCCATCCTCAGGTCTTGGTTTTTCTTCCGCTGTTATACGTGCCAATTGGCCCTGTGCCCACAAACGCCCAGAGGTGGGTCCAGCGGGCAGTTCAGTGGCGGCAAAGGAGGCTTGGAAGAAACTTGGAAATTATACTGAGGATTATCAGAAGTTAAGAGATGAAGATTTGCAAGCGTTGGCGGTTTGTGCGTATCAGCCAGAGTTTGCTTTGGACTTAGCAGCTTACGACTGCTTATGCGAAGTGAGAGACCGACAGATGCAAGAGTTTAAAGATTGGTTAAAGCAGGAAGTCGAGCAAACATCCAAGCTTGCAGCACGTTCTTCTTGTTCTTGATGTGTACTTATGCACAATCCAACTAACATTTTTTTCTCTAAGAATTTTTAAATTTTATTTTAAAAAATCCCCATTAATCCTGCGATCAGACCAAAAAGAGAGGTTGCACCCAGGATAATCCCTGTGAACACGGCATATTTTCCTTTTAGTCGATAAGGTTCAGGTAAAGTTTTCCAAGCAAGCATATATAAAAATCCTAGAACGATCGGAAGCAAGAGGGCGTTCATTACTTCCACGGCTACGCTGAGTTTCACAAGGTTGATCCCCGAGGCAACAACTAAGCCACCTGCAATGAGTGTTAAGGTGTAAACACCATAAAACCAAGGGGCTTCCAAGGGATGATCTTGCAAAGAACGACGGTATCCTAAAATTTCTCCCAATCCCCAAGCCGCTGTCAGCGACACCACAATGGTAGCCACCAGAGAAGCGCCGATCATGCCTAAAGAAAAAAGTAATTTTCCTACTGCATCACCTAAGGTGGGTGTGAGAGCATTTGTAATATCTTGTACTGTGTTTAATGAGCCTGGGTGCGTTTTTCCTAATGACGCTGCTGTCGTAATTAATACGGCCGCCATAATAAGTTGTGTGATGAAGGCGCCGATGGCGGTATCCCAGCGGGCAATCTTTAAATGTTTGGCAGATAAACCTTTATCTAATAAAGCAGATTGTTGATAGAAGATCATCCACGGCATGATGACTGCGCCAATATTTCCTGCCATGAGATAAAGAAAATTTTGATTGTGCCAAGGAATTTGAATCAATTGTGTTTTAATTTCAGATAAGGAAGGATGGGCTTTGAATGCAACCCATAAAAAAACAAGTTCAAATGCGCCGATGCAAAGCGCAATTAATTCGACGGAGCGGTAGGTGCCTGTCCAAGCGATGAAGATTAAAAATAATAAAGTGAGTGTCATGGTTTTTCTAACAGGGATATCTGCTAAAGCACCTACGCTGGCTAATCCACTGAGCTCAGTAATAATGGCGCCCACACAACAAACCAATAAAGTAGAAACTGAAATCCACGCCCAGAAAGTGCCAAATTCTTTTTTTATCAACTCACCATGGCCTTTGCCCGTCACTAAGCCCAGCCTGACAGTGAGCTCTTGAGTAATAAAAAGAATGGGCATTAAAATGAATTGCAAAAATAAAAGTTTATAACCCCATATTGCGCCGCTTTGTGCCGCAACAATCACGCTGCCTGCATCGGTATCTGCAAGCATGACGACAATGCCTGGCCCAAAGATAGATAAATAAGTTAAGCAAGTAGATAAATGTTTCCTTTTTAAAAAAAATTTCATTATGTGTATTGTTCCGCAACAAAATGCCAATTGACTAAATTCCAAAATTGCTCGACATATTTAGGGCGTGCGTTGCGATAATCAATATAATAAGCGTGTTCCCAAACATCGCAGGTGAGCAAGGCTTTTTTATTTTCGGTTAAAGGTGTGGCTGCATTGCTTGTTCCTTTCAG